>TARA_B100000963_G_scaffold69795_3_pt1 | contig 36382 bp, 30 predicted proteins | sample TARA_B100000963 | Tara Oceans TARA_B100000963 (sample SAMEA2622097) | marine metagenome | biome: marine biome (ENVO:00000447); feature: surface water layer (ENVO:00002042); material: "saline water (ENVO:00002010), including plankton (ENVO:xxxxxxxx)" | depth 5 m | reverse complement strand
ACTCAAGCGGTCAACGAGGGCAGACTGTAAATCTGCTGGCTACGCCTTCACAGGTTCGAATCCTGTTCTCCCCACTCTTTAAGTCGAATTACTGCGAGAGTAGCTCAGTTGGTAGAGCGTCAGCCTTCCAAGCTGAGGGTCGCGGGTTCGAATCCCGTCTCTCGCTCTTATTTCTTGCCGATGTAGCTCAGAGGTAGAGCGTTTCCTTGGTAAGGAAGAGGTCACGGGTTCAATTCCCGTCATTGGCTCTTAAATAAAATGGATTTAATACTTATTGATATGGATTTTATTAAAATATTTAAATTATTAACTAAATTATAACAAAATGGCAAAAGAAAATTTTAATCGTACCAAGCCACATTTAAACATTGGTACAATTGGTCATGTTGACCATGGTAAAACAACTTTAACAGCTGCAATTACCAAAGTACTAGCTGAGATTCACGGAACTGAAGTTCGTGCTTTTGAAGAAATAGATAATGCCCCAGAAGAAAAAGAAAGAGGTATTACCATTAACACTGCACACGTAGAATACGAAACAGCTAATAGACACTATGCACACGTTGATTGTCCAGGACACGCTGACTATGTTAAAAATATGGTTACTGGAGCTGCTCAAATGGATGGAGCTATTTTAGTTTGTGCTGCTACAGATGGCCCTATGCCGCAAACTAGAGAACATATCTTACTTGCTAGACAAGTAGGTGTTCCAGGAATTGTTGTATTTTTGAACAAATCTGATATGGTTGATGACCCGGAGTTAATGGAACTAGTTGAAATGGAAGTTAGAGAGTTATTATCATTTTATGATTATGATGGTGATAATACACCTGTTGTTACTGGATCTGCATTAGGTGGTTTGAATGGTGATGGTGAGTGGACTCCAAAAATTCTTGAATTAATGGATGCAGTTGACTCATGGATCAAAGAACCAGTTAGAGAAAATGAGAAGCCTTTCTTAATGCCAGTAGAAGATGTATTTACAATTACGGGAAGAGGAACTGTAGCAACAGGAAGAATTGAAACTGGAGTTGCAAATACAGGTGATGCCGTTGATATTATTGGAATGGGAGCTGAAAAGTTAGACTCTACTATTACTGGTGTTGAGATGTTTAGAAAAATACTTGACAGAGGTGAAGCCGGAGATAATGTTGGTATTTTGTTAAGAGGAATTGAAAAAACAGACATAAAAAGAGGAATGGTTATTTGTAAGCCAGGTTCTGTTACTCCTCATGACAAGTTTGAGGCAGAAGTATACATATTAAAAAAAGAAGAGGGAGGAAGACATACACCATTTCATAATAAATACAGACCTCAATTTTATATAAGAACTACTGATGTCACAGGTGAAATTGTTCTTCCGTCTGGAACAGAAATGGTTATGCCTGGAGATAACTTAACAATAACAGTTGAACTAATATCTCCTGTAGCAATGAGTGAAGGTCTAAGATTTGCAATAAGAGAAGGAGGTAGAACTGTTGGAGCTGGACAAATTACTAAGCTTCTTTAGTAATTACAGTATAATTATTAAGTAAAGAAGGATTGTTTTACCAATCTTTCTTTGCTGTTATACGGGTGTAGCTCAATTGGTAGAGTAGTAGTCTCCAAAACTATTGGCTGGGAGTTCGAGTCTCTCCACCCGTGCAGAAAAAAAGTGTAAGTATAAAATATATGACAAAAAAACAATCATATTTGAAAAGTTCATATGATGAGCTAATCAACAAAGTAAGTTGGCCAACCTGGTCCGAACTGCAAAGTAGCTCTGTTGTAGTTGCAATAGCTTCGCTAATCATAGCTTTGATAATTTACTTTATGGATCGTATTTTTAGTGGAGCTATGGATATATTTTATAGTTTATTTTAAATGATACAACAAGTTGAAAATATGAATTGGTACGTACTTCGAGTTATTGGAGGAAAAGAGCGTAAAACTGTTTCTTTTATTGAAAAAGAAATAGAAAGATTAGGAATCAAAGATTTTGTTTCCAAAATTTTAGTACCCACTGAAAAAGTTTACCAGATCAGAAACGGAAAAAAAGTAAGTAAAGAAAAAAATTTTTTTCCAGGTTACATCTTAGTAGAAGCTAATCTTGTAGGTGAAGTACCACACATATTAAAAAATGTCACAAATGTTTTAGGTTTTTTAGGAAGTACAAAGGGCGGTATACCTGTTCCAATGAGACAAAGTGAAATAAATAGAATTTTGGGCAAAGTTGATGATATGGCACTAACTGAGGAACAAGTTAACATTCCTTTTGTAGTTGGTGAAACTGTAAAAGTTATTGATGGTCCATTTAATAGTTTCCATGCAGAGATTGAGGCTATTGATGAACAAAAAAAGAAACTACAGCTAATGGTAAAAATATTTGGTAGAAAAACCCCGTTAGAGTTAAATTTTATGCAAGTTGAAAAAATATAAGTAATGGCAAAAGAAATTTCAGGAATTATTAAATTACAAATAAGAGGTGGAGGTGCTAATCCAGCCCCACCTGTAGGTCCTGCACTTGGTGCAAAGGGAGTAAATATAATGGAGTTTTGTAAACAATTTAATGCAAGAACTCAGGATAAAGCTGGTACTATTGTACCAGTCATTATAACCGTTTTTGCAGATAAATCTTTTGAATTTGTTATTAAAACTGCTCCTGCAGCTGTTCAAATATTATCAGCAGCTAAGAAAAAAGGGGGTTCACCTGAACCTAACAAACAGAAAGTGGGTTCCGTTACATGGGAGCAAATTAAAGTTATTGCAGAAGATAAGATGGACGATTTAAATGCTTTTAAAATAGAATCTGCTATGAAAATGGTTGCAGGAACTGCAAGAAGTATGGGTATTAATGTCAAAGGAAGTTTTCCTTCTAAATAAAAAAATAAATATAGATGGCAATTAGTAAAAATAGAAAAGCTGCTCTTGAAAACATAAACTTGAACAAATCATATAGTTTAGCTGATGCTGCAATCATAGTAAAGGATAATTCTAAAGTAAAGTTTGATGCTTCAGTTGATTTGTCAATAAGATTAGGGGTTGATCCAAAGCAAGCAAACCAAATGGTAAGAGGTGTTGTTTCACTACCGCATGGAACAGGAAAGGATATGAAGGTTTTGGCTTTAGTTTCTGCTGACAAGGAGTCAGAAGCTAAGGAGGCTGGTGCAGATTACGTTGGCATGGATGAATTTATTGACAAAATAAAATCAGGTTGGACTGATATTGATGTTATAATTACAATGCCATCACTTATGGGAAAAATTGGTGCGTTGGGTAGAATACTAGGTCCACGAAACTTAATGCCGAATCCAAAGTCAGGAACAGTAACAATGGATATTGGTAAAGCTATTAAGGATGTAAAAAAAGGAAAAATTGATTTCAAGGTTGAGAAAAATGGAATTATACACGCATCCATTGGAAAAGTATCATTTGAATCTTCTAAGCTTAAAGATAATTCTGATGAATTGATTCAAACAATCATAAAACTTAAGCCATCTGCTGCAAAAGGCACTTATCTTAAAAGTATTTATATGTCTAGCACCATGGGTGTTGGTATTGAAATAGATATTAATTCTTTAAAATAAATTTGAAAATTAGAAGCTATGAATAGAGAAGAAAAAAATGAAATGATTGCTACTATTGAAGAGATGCTAAATAATAATTCTAATTTTTATTTAGCTGATATTTCAGATTTGACTGCTGAGCAAAATAGTGCATTGAGAAGATTATGTTACAAAAGAGAAGTTTCTTTAAAGGTTGTAAAGAACACGTTACTTAAAAAAGCTTTCGAAAAAAATGATACAGATTTTTCAGAATTATACAGTACTCTTGTAGGAAATACTTCAATTATGCAAGCTGAAGCTTCTAATTCAGCAGCTAAAGTGATTAAGGAGTTCAGAAAGAAAAATCCAAAACCAATTTTAAAGGCTGCATATCTTGAAGAAGCTATGTATATAGGAGATGAAAATTTATCTGCTTTAGCTGACCTTAAGTCAAAAGAAGAATTAATAGGCGACATTATAACGTTACTACAATCCCCAGCAAAAACTGTTGTTTCCAGTTTGCAGTCTGGTGGTAGTAAACTCGCAGGAATTTTAGCTGCGTTAGAAAAAAATAATAATTAAAATGCTTCCAAAACATTTAAAATAATAAAAACAATTAAAACAAATTAATATGGCAAATTTAAAAGATTTCGCAGAGCAGTTAGTTAATCTTTCTGTTAAGGATGTGAATGAACTAGCAACAATACTCAAAGAGGAGTATGGTATTGAACCTGCAGCAACGGCGGTAGCTGTAGCTGGACCAGCTGCTGCTGGAAATGATGCAGGAGTAGATGAGAAAACAGAATTTGATGTTATCTTAAAAGCGCCAGGTGGTGCGAAGCTTCAAGTAGTTAAAGCTGTGAAAGAACTTACAGGTTTAGGACTTAAAGAAGCAAAAGATATTGTTGATTCTGCACCCAAGGCTGTAAAAGAAGGCGTTGCTAAAGACGAAGCTGAGGGTATTAAAAAAGCTTTAGAAGAAGCAGGAGCAGAAGTAGAGCTCAAGTAATTTAATAGAATTTTCCTAAGTTTCAAACCTTATAATTAAATAAGGTTTGAAATCTTTGGTTTCTATTGTTTCATCTTTCATAACTTTAAAAAAATTATAGCCTTGCTTAACACAAAAAACAACCAAAGAATTAATTTCGCATCTATAAAAAATAAGGCAGAATTTCCTGATTTTTTAGATGTTCAACTTAAAAGTTTTCAATCTTTTTTTCAGATTGGGACAACCTTAGAAGAAAGAAGAAATGAAGGTTTGTATAAAGCTTTTGAAGAACTTTTTCCAATTGCAGACTCTAGAAACAATTTTGTTTTGGAGTTTATTGATTATACAATTGATCCTCCAAGATATTCTATTGAAGAATGCCTTGACAGAGGATTAACTTTTAAAGTTCCACTAAAAGTAAAATTAAAATTATATTGTACAGATCCAGATCACGAAGATTTTGAAACAATTGTTCAAGATGTATATTTTGGAAATATACCTTTTATGACACCAAAGGGTAGCTTTGTAATAAACGGCGCTGAAAGAATAGTTGTTTCTCAATTACATAGATCTCCTGGTGTATTTTTTGGTCAGAGTTTTCATTCAAATGGCACTAAGTTATACTCTGCTAGAGTTATACCTTTTAAAGGTTCCTGGATTGAATTTACTACAGATATAAATAATGTTTTATATGCATATATAGACAGAAAAAAGAAATTACCAGTTACTACTTTATTAAGAGCTATTGGATATGAGTCAGATCGTGATATTTTACAGATTTTTAATTTGGCAGATGAAATTAAAGTGTCTAAAAGCGGTTTAAAAAAACATTTAGGACGTAAACTTTCTGCCAGAGTATTAAAATCATGGGTTGATGATTTTGTTGATGAAGATACTGGTGAATTAGTTCCTATTGAGAGAAACGAAATAGTTCTTGAAAGAGATACTGTTCTATCCAAGGAACATATAAATGATATTGTAGATTCAGGTGTTGAAACTATTTTGTTACACAAAGAAGATGGAGCTGTAGCTGATCATGCACTAATTTATAATACTTTACAAAAAGATCCAACTAACTCGGAAGTTGAGGCTATACGTCATATTTATAGACAGTTGAGAACAGCTGAAGCTCCAGATGATGAAACTGCTAGAGGAATGATTGATAAATTGTTCTTCTCAGATCAAAGATACAGTCTTGGTCATGTAGGGAGATTTAGAATTAATTCAAGATTAAAACTTGATATTGCAGAAGATAAAATGGTATTAACAAAAGAAGATATTGTTTCTATTATTACAAATTTAATATCTTTAGTTAATTCTAGAGTAGATGTTGACGATATTGATCACTTAAGTAATAGAAGAATAAGAACTGTTGGAGAACAGTTATCAAATCAGTTCAATGTTGGTTTGAGTAGAATGGCTCGTACTATTCGCGAAAGAATGAATGTTAGAGATAATGAGGTTTTTACTCCAATTGATTTGATCAATGCCAAAACATTATCTGCTGTAATTAATTCCTTTTTTGGAACATCTCAACTTTCTCAGTTCATGGATCAAACAAATCCACTTGCTGAGGTAACACACAAAAGAAGAATTTCTGCGTTAGGACCTGGTGGTTTAACAAGAGAAAGAGCAGGATTTGAAGTGCGTGATGTTCATTATACTCATTACGGTAGGTTATGTCCAATTGAAACCCCCGAGGGCCCGAATATTGGTCTTATATCTTCGTTAGCTGTTTTTGCTAAAATCAATTCTTTAGGTTTTATTGAAACTCCCTACAGAAAAGTTATTGATGGTAACGTAGATTTTAATAATAATCCAATTTATAAAACTGCAGAACAAGAAATTGATGAAATTATTGCACAAGCTAATGCAACACTTAATGATGAAGGTTCTTTTGCTAATGAAAAAATTCAATCTAGAAGTGAGGCAGATTATTTGATAGCAGACCCTAAAAGTGTTACACTTATGGATGTGGCTCCAAATCAAATTGCTTCAATTGCAGCATCTTTAATTCCTTTTTTAGAGCACGATGATGCAAATCGAGCTTTAATGGGGTCTAATATGATGCGTCAAGCAGTCCCTCTATTAAAAACTGATTCTCCAATAGTTGGTACTGGAATTGAACCATCTGTTGCTAGAGATTCAAGAACAATGATTAATGCCGAAGGAGATGGAACAATTACTTATGTTGACTCAAATGAAATTAAAGTTAAGTATCATAAAACTAAAGAGGAAGACTTAGTTAATTTTGATGACACAGAAAAAGTTTATAGATTAACTAAATTTCAAAAGACTAATCAACGAACTTGTATTAACATACAGCCAATTGTTAGAGTTGGAGATAAAGTTGAAAAAGGTCAAGTATTGTGCGAAGGATACGCAACTCAGAACGGAGAGCTAGCCATTGGAAGAAATTTAAAAGTTGCATTTATGCCTTGGAAAGGATATAATTTCGAAGATGCAATTATTTTATCTGAAAGAGTTGTGAAGGAAGATTTATTCACTTCTTTACACATAGCAGAACATGTAGTAAACGTGAGAGAAACAACTAGAGGTGTTGAGGAATTAACTGGAGACATACCAAACATTAGTGAATCAGCAACAAAGGACTTAGATGAATATGGTATGATTAGAGTTGGTTCTCATGTAAATCATGGTGATATACTTATTGGTAAAATTACACCTAAAGGTGAATCCGATCCAACTCCTGAAGAAAAACTTCTGAGAGCAATTTTTGGAGAAAAAGCTGGAGATGTAAAAGATGCATCCCTAAAAGCAAAACCTGCTGATCAAGGGGTTGTAATTGGTAAATCTTTATACTCTAAAACTATAAAAGATCGTAAAACTAAAGCTTCAGACAAAGAAGAATTGGAAAAGTTAAACAATTCTTTTGAAAAAGATGCAACATCTCTAAAGGCTGTATTATCTTCAAAATTATATCAAATTATTGGAGGTAAGGCCTCTAAAGGAGTTAAAAATATTTTAGGAGAAATAGTTGTGCCAAAAAGTGAAAAATTTACCAAAAAAATCCTTTTAGCTATAGATTACACTTTAATAGATCCGTATAATTGGACAGCAAATGATGTCAATAATGACTTAGTCAACCGTACTATTGAGAATTATTTAAGAAAGTATAATGATATTTATGGTGAACACAGAAGAAAATGTTTTGCAATAACTATTGGTGATGAATTGCCTGCCGGAGTACTTCAGTTAGCAAAGGTTCAGATTGCTCAAAAAAGAAAGATTAAGGTGGGTGATAAACTTGCAGGTAGGCACGGAAACAAAGGAATAGTTTCAAGAATTGTTAAAGAAGAAGATATGCCTTTTTTAGAGGATGGAACTTCAGTTGATATCATTTTAAATCCTTTAGGTGTGCCTTCAAGAATGAATTTAGGACAAATTTATGAAACGATTTTGGGCTGGGCTGGAGAAAAATTAGGTAAAACATATGCAACTCCTGTTTTTGATGGAGCAAGTATTACTCAGATTAATGAACAGACCGACCTAGCAAATTTACCAAGATTAGGTCAAACATTTTTATTTGACGGAGGAACTGGTGAAAAATTTGAACAAGCAGCAACAGTAGGAGTTATTTACATGCTTAAATTAGGACATTTGATTGATGATAAGATGCATGCAAGATCTATTGGACCATATTCACTTATAACTCAGCAACCATTGGGAGGAAAAGCACAATTTGGTGGTCAAAGACTTGGGGAAATGGAAGTATGGGCTTTAGAGGGATACGGGGCATCAAACATATTACAAGAAATGCTTACATTAAAATCTGATGATGTTGTAGGAAGAGCAAAAGCTTTTGAATCTATTGTTAAAGGAAAAGAACTTCCTAATGCAGGAATTCCTGAATCATTTAATGTTTTATTACATGAGTTAAATGGTTTAGGTTTAAAAGTTTCATTTGAATAAAAAATATATGAAAAACACAAAAAAAACAATACACGCACAAGATATAAATAGAATTAAAATAAGTCTGTCATCTCCTGAGGATGTATTAGCAAAATCTTCTGGCGAGGTTACTAAGCCTGAAACTATTAATTATAGGACATATAAGCCTGAAAGTGGTGGTTTGTTTTGTGAGAGGGTTTTTGGACCAACTAAAGATTTTGAATGTCATTGTGGAAAATATAAAAGAATAAGATACAGAGGTATTGTATGTGATCGATGTGGTGTTGAAGTGACTGAAAAAAAAGTTAGAAGAGAGAGGATTGGTCATATAAATTTAGTCGTTCCTGTTGCTCATATATGGTATTTTCGTACACTCCCAAATAAAATAGGGTATCTATTAGGTTTAGCATCTAAACAACTAGATATGATAATTTATTATGAAAGATATGTTGTTATTAATGCTCCAAATGATTTAAAAAATAAAGAGGGAGAAGAGGTAAATTATCTTGACTTTTTAACTGAGGAAGAGTATTTGGATATACTAGATTCGTTGCCTGCTGAAAATCAATATTTATCTGATGATGACCCTAATAAATTTATTGCAAAAATGGGAGCTGAGGCAATACACGATTTACTAGCAAAAATTAATTTGGATGAACTTTCATATCAACTAAGAAATCAAGCCGATAATGAAACTTCTCAGCAAAGAAAGAAAGAAGCACTAAAAAGACTACAAATAGTTGAATCTATTAGAGAAGGACATCAACATACTGAAAATAGACCAGAGTGGATGGTCATTAAAGTTATTCCAGTTATTCCACCTGAACTACGTCCGCTAGTTCCTCTTGATGGAGGTAGGTTTGCAACGTCTGATTTAAATGATCTTTATAGACGAGTTATAATACGTAATAATAGACTTAAAAGGTTAATGGAAATAAATGCCCCAGAAATTATTTTAAGAAATGAGAAGAGGATGCTTCAAGAATCTGTTGATGCATTATTTGATAATTCAAGAAAATCAGCAGCTGTTAAATCAGATGGAAAACGTGCCTTGAAATCTCTTTCTGATTCTTTAAAAGGTAAGCAAGGAAGATTCAGACAAAATTTACTTGGTAAGAGAGTGGATTATTCAGCTCGTTCTGTAATTGTTGTTGGTCCTGAACTTTCTTTACATGAATGTGGATTGCCGAAAGATATGGCTGCAGAGTTATATAAGCCTTTTGTTATCAGGAAATTAATAGAAAGAGGTATTGTTAAAACAGTCAAATCTGCAAAAAAAATTATTGATTCAAGAGAAGCTGTTGTTTGGGATATTTTAGAAAATGTAATGAAAGGTCATCCAGTGTTATTAAATAGAGCACCTACTCTGCATAGATTAGGAATTCAAGCTTTTCAACCTAAAATGATTGAAGGTAAGGCAATACAACTCCATCCATTAGCATGTGCAGCCTTTAATGCTGATTTTGATGGTGATCAAATGGCTGTTCATTTACCTTTAGGTTCAGCTGCGATACTAGAGGCACAAGTGCTAATGTTATCTTCTCATAATATTTTGAATCCTGCTAACGGTTCTCCAATAACAATACCATCTCAGGATATGATATTAGGCCTTTATTACATGACAAAAGAAAAAAAGTCTACGGAAGATGAAATTGTCAAAGGAGAAGGGATGACATTTTATTCTTTGAACGAAGTGAAAATTGCCTACAACGAAAAGCAAGCTGATTTACATGCAACAATAAAGGTTCAAGATACTGATAAAAATGGAAAAAAATCTATAATTAATACGACAGTAGGACGCGTTTTGTTTAATGAGTATGTTCCAAATAGTGTTGATTTTGTTAATAAATTATTAACTAAAAAAGCATTGCGTGGTATTATTGGGAATGTATTAGAGAAATGTGGTGTTACTGAAACTGTACATTTTTTAGATGCAATTAAAGATATTGGTTTTAATATGGCATTTAAAGGAGGGTTATCTTTCAATTTAGGTGATGTAATTATTCCTGATCAAAAAGACTCATTGATAACTGATGCAAATAGCAAAGTTGATGAAATTAAAAATAATTATTCAATGGGTTTTATAACAAATAATGAAAGATATAATCAAGTTATTGATGTTTGGACAACAACTAATGCAAGATTAACTGATTCAGTAATGAAAAATATCAGTTCTGACAAGCAAGGATTTAATTCTGTATACATGATGTTAGATTCAGGAGCTAGAGGATCTAAAGAGCAAATTCGTCAACTTTCCGGAATGAGAGGATTAATGGCAAAACCAAAAAAATCTGGCGATCATGGAGAGTCAATTATTGAAAATCCTATTACAACTAATTTTAAAGAAGGACTGTCTATTTTGGAATATTTTATATCAACTCACGGTGCTAGAAAAGGACTAGCTGATACCGCTCTGAAAACCGCTGATGCTGGTTATTTAACTAGAAGATTAGTTGATGTTGCCCAAGATGTAATTATAACCGAAGACGACTGCGGTACATTAAAAGGACTAGAAGTCTTTGCTCTTAAAGATAATGATGAAGTGCTTGAGTCTTTGTCTGAGAGAATTGCTGGTAGAATTAGCTTGAATGATGTCTTTGACCCTAGCAATAATGAAATATTGGTTAGTGCTAACGAAATGATTACCCATTCTATTGCTAATAACATTGAAGCAACAGGAATCGAATCAGTTGATGTTAGATCACCTTTAACTTGTCAATCAATAAGGGGTATATGTAGAATGTGTTATGGAATATCATTATCTACAAACAGAATGGTACAAGTAGGTGAGACAGTTGGAGTAGTAGCTGCTCAATCAGTCGGAGAGCCAGGAACTCAATTAACGCTAAGAACTTTTCACGTTGGTGGAACCGCTTCAAGATCTGAAGTAGACTCTTCAGTAGTTATTAAGAAAAATGGAATCTTAGAAATAGATGACCTAAGAACAGTTTCTTTTAAAGAAAAGAATGGTGAAACAAAAGAAATTGTTGTTTCTCGTGCTGCCGAAACAAAATTAATTGATGAGGATAGTGGAGCAATTCTGTCAACATCAATTGTTCCTTATGGATCAACAATTTTTATCAAAAAAGGCAAAGTAAAGGTAGGAGATAAGGTGTGTGAGTGGGATCCATATAATGCTGTTATTGTCTCTGAAATTGATGGGAAAATAAAGTTTAATGATATTATAGAAGGTGTTTCATTTAGAGTTGAATCTGATGAGCAAACAGGTTACAAGGAAAAAGTAATTATAGATAGTAGGAGTAAAAAGATATCTCCTTCTTTAACTATTGGAGATAAAAATTATTCTATTCCTGTTGGTGCTCATTTGGCAATAGAGGATGGTACAAAAATCCATGCAGGTCAGATTTTGGTTAAAATTCCTAGATCTGCAACTTCTTCTGGAGATATTACAGGAGGTTTGCCAAGAGTAACAGAAATGTTCGAAGCAAGGAATCCTTCTAATCCAGCAGTTGTTACTGAGGTTGATGGGTCAGTTTCATTTGGAAAGATTATTAGAGGAAATCGACAAATTATTATCACAACAAAATCTGGTGAAGAGAAAAAGTATTTAATAAAGTTATCAAAACACATACTAGTTCAAGAAAATGATTATGTGAAAGCTGGTATGCCTTTATGTGACGGTGTTATTACTCCATCAGATATTCTTGCAATAAAAGGAGTTGTGGAAGTTCAACAGTTTATTGTTAATGAAATTCAAGATGTATATCGTTTGCAAGGAGTTAAGATTAATGATAAACATTTTGAGGTTCTAGTTAGACAAATGATGCGAAAAGTTAGAATTATTCATTCTGGTGACACTTATTTTCTTGAAGATTCTTTAGTTAGCAAAGAGGCATTTCAAACACAGAATGATAAATTATTTGGAATGAAAATTGTCGTTGATTCAGGAAGTTCTGAAGAATTAAAGCCAGGGCAAATAATTTCTGCAAGACAGCTAAGAGAAGAAAACTCACGAATTAAAAGGAAGGACGGGAAATTGGTAGAAGCAAGAGACTCTATATCTGCTGTTGCTGCTCCTGTACTACAAGGAATAACAAGAGCATCTTTACAAGTTGATTCTTGGATATCTGCAGCATCATTCCAACAAACTACTAAGGTTCTAAATGAAGCAGCCATTAATGCTAAACGTGATTATTTGATTGGTTTGAAAGAAAATGTTATTATTGGTAAAAGAATACCAGCAGGTACTGGCTTGGTTAATGCTGATGATACTTTAGTAGGTTCTCAAGAAGATTATGATAAATCACAACAACCTATCATGGAATCTGAAGAGTTACTAAATCCAATAAAATAATTATAATATGACACAGCAGAAAAAAAAAGATGGTTTAAACATTGAGTTGACTGAAGAGGTGGCTCAGGGTGCTTATAGTAATTTAGCTATAATAAATCATTCTCCTTCTGAATTTGTTATTGATTTTATTCAAATGATGCCTGGAGTAGCGAAAGCGAAAGTTAAGTCGCGAGTTATACTAACTCCTCAACATGCAAAACGTTTAATGAAGGCTTTGGTTGAAAATATTAACAAATTTGAAAATCAACATGGTAATATTAAAGACATAGAACCAAATGGAACTGTACCAATGAATTTTGGTGGACCAACTCCGTTGGCGTAATAAAAAGCCCTATTATTTACAGTTTTTTTTTAATATCTATTTTATTAATCTAAAAATGAATACCTATAGTCTTTTGCTGGCACAAAAGTTTCCTTTATTGTTCTTGGTGATATCCATCTCAATAAGTTAAGTATTGATCCAGCTTTATCGTTAGTTCCTGATCCTCTTGCGCCACCAAAAGGTTGTTGTCCAACTACAGCTCCAGTGGGTTTGTCATTAATATAAAAATTACCCGCTGCATTTTCTAATTTTTTCGTAGCATGCTCAATTGCATATCTGTCCAGAGAAAATATTGCTCCAGTAAGTGCATATTCTGAAGTGTTATTAACTATTTCAAGTGTTGAATCCCAATCATTTGTATCATATACATAAATTGTTATAACTGGACCAAAAATTTCTTCAACCATAGTTTTAAAATTTGGATTTTTCGTTAAAATAATTGTGGGTTCTATGAAATAACCGGTTGATTTATTGTATTTTCCTCCAGCAATAATTTCAGCATCACTACTATTTTTTGTATATTCTATATATGATATAATTTTATCAAAAGCTTTCTCAGAAATAACAGCATTAATAAAATTTTTTGGATCTTCTGGTGTACCCATTGTAAAGTTTTTTACATCATCAACAATTTTATTTCTTATGTCTTTCCATAAGTTTTTCGGAATATATGCTCTGGATGCTGCTGAGCATTTTTGACCTTGGTATTCGAAAGCTCCTCTTGAAATTGCAGTTGCAACTTCATCAGCTATTGCTGATTTATGAGCAATAATAAAGTCTTTTCCTCCTGTTTCTCCTACTATGCGAGGGTACGATTTATACTTTTCTATGTTATTTCCAATGTTTTTCCATAGTGTTCGGAAAACATTTGTACTACCTGTAAAATGAAGCCCAGCAAAATTTTCATTTTTAAAAATAACTTCTGATATTTTTTTTCCATCAACAGTTACCATATTTATTACACCGTCAGGAAGCCCTGCTGCTTTAAAAAGTTCCATTATGACATTTGCAGAATATATTTGTGTTTCTGCTGGTTTCCAAATCAAAACATTTCCAAGCATGGCTGGAGCTGCGCATAGATTAGCGCAAATAGATGTAAAATTAAATGGAGTTAGAGCAAAAATAAAACCTTCTAATGGTCTGTGTTCAAGTCTATTCCACATACCTGTTTGTGATTCTGGTTGTTCTTTGTATAGTTGACTCATATATTGAACATTAAATTTAAAAAAATCTATAAGTTCACATGCTGCATCAATTTCTGCTTGCATAACATTTTTACTTTGACCAATCATAGTAGCAGCATTAAGTTTTGATCTGAAAGGACCAGCTAAAAGATCTGCTGCTTTTAAAAAAATAGATGCTCTGTGTTCCCAGCTCATGTTAGACCAATCTTTTTGTGCTTTCATTGCTGCTACAATTGCATCCTCAACATTTTTTTCTTCTCCATAATTTGCTGTACCTATTATATGTCTATGGTCATGGGGAGGTACAAGATTTCTTTTATCTTTTGTATATACTTTTTTATCACCAATATACATGGGTATATCTATCTTACTATAATACATTTTTTTATACTCATTAAGTACCTCAATCCTTTCCGGACTATCTTTTTTATACTCTTTAACAGGCTCGTTTATTGCTTTTGGTATATTGTAAAATCCTTTTGACATTTTTATATTTTTTTTACAAATATATGATAGTAATGATAACTGTTGAAATTTAATTTAAACTTTTAAAACAAATCATTGCTATCTTTCTTTGAAAATCCAATTAATCTATCATAACTATTCATATGGTCTTTCAGATATACATAGATAAAGTATTCATTTTTTGTTTGATAATGAGACCCCTCAGTAAAACTTAAATCAATTGTATTATTTGTTGAATCATATAACGCATACTGATAATTATAAAAGCCTTGTTTAAGTATTACTGATTGCTCATATTTATGCTTTTTATGGTTGTAGATTAACTTAAATTTTTCAGAAATTTCCCAATCTGAAAAAGCTCCAATTAAATACAAATTACCCAATCCAACCTTGTCCATGGATAAAGAAAATTTAACTTTTGCATAATCACATTCTACTGACGAATCCCAGCCTTCTTGTACTTCGATTATAAAATCCCCATTAATATCTGGCATAATTGAATAGTTTTCAAATGTCCTTTCAAAGTCGTTCTGAAGATATACTACGTATTTGTCATCTACTAACTGTATATTATTGATTTCTTCGGAAAGAAATCTCAGACTTCTAATATCAAAGTACCTATATTCATTATTACCCAAAAATAAGTTTTCTTCTTCAAAATCATAAATCAGTTCATTATTTTTGATAAAAAGTGGTTCTAAATTTGTTATTGAATTTATATCATGATTATTCTGTTTTATGTGTATTTTAATATCAGAAAAAGGGTCGTTGATATCAATATCGTTATGTTTCAAATTTATGTCTATCTCGTGTTTCGTATTTTTATATTTTGCTAATGTGGCTCTTCTTACTTTAGCTTCTACCAAAACTTTTGTGTCAAGAACCATAAATCTTTCTGTAAATGCAAGTTCGTTATTTTCATCATAAATTTCAAAAATATAATTTCCAGAAAGCTTAGGATAAATATTTTCAGAAGGAAATTCAAATTGGTAATGAATATACTCTTGTTTAGTATTAAATGAAAACTCATAATCAGTAATTTGATTATTTATGAAGCCGTACAAGTATTCATTTTTATTTAAGTTATTTATTGTCCAATCTTCATTACAAAGTGTAATTGTATAATAATAATCTTTTTTAATTGTTTCAAGTGCGTCAAACTTTATTGTCAATTTATCGTCACTATTCAAATTAATTATTGGTACAGAATTTCTTTTATTTTTTTTTTGACAAATGACAGTTTTAATATTATCATGAAATATTTGATTTTTTTTCAAAGATATTACTGAGTTATCATTTACTTTTGCTATTTCTTGCTTGTCCTTTACAATTTGTTTTTTAAAAGAGCATGAAATTAATGAGGTGAGATAAATCAAAAATGTTAAAAAAATAGTAACTAATTTCATTGATATTTGATTTTAATTAGAATGATTCTAAATAAAGAATTTATTAGTAAATATACGATAAAAATGTATGAAGATGTAGTTGTAAAATTATAAATTTGCATTAAAACATTAACTAAATAAGTATGTCGAAGGAAATACGTTTGAAGAAAGGTCTTAATATTAATCTTTTAGGAAACGCAGATAAAATTTTTGCATCTATCAAGCCTACAGACAAGAGTTCGAGATACGTAGTGAAACCAACTGATTTTCATTCCTTAAATCCTAAACTTGCTGTAAAGGTTGGAGATAAAGTTAAGGCTGGTACTGTTCTTTTTTTTGATAAATCTAATGAGAAAATAAAATTTTGTAGTCCAGTTAGTGGAGAAGTAGTAGAAATTAATAGAGGAGAAAAGAGAAGAATTTTAGAAGTTGTTTTATTAGCTGATAGTGATATTTCTTATAAAAAATTTCAAACTGCAAATGCAGAAGATTTGTCAAGAGAGCAGATTATAGAAGCAATGCTAAAGAGCGGTTTATGGCCATTTATTAGACAAAGACCCTATAATATTATTGCTGATCCTACAGATGTTCCAAAGTCTATTTTTATTTCTGCTTTTAATTCTGCGCCGTTATCAATTGACAATGATTTTGCGTTATACGGAATGGACGATTTATTTCAAAAAGGATTAGATTATATTACTAAGTTGACTGATGGTGTTACGCATTTAAACGTTGATGCAAATACAAATTCTTCACAGCTTTTCCTAAATGCAAAAGGAGTACAGATTAATAAATTTATGGGGCCTCACCCTGTAGGAAACGTTGGTGTTCAAATTCATCACATTGATCCTATAAATAGAGGAGATATAGTATGGTATTTGGATCCTCAAGATGTTATCGCTATTGCTCGATTATTTACTGATGGCAAGTATGATGTTTCAAGAATTGTTGCTTTATGCGGATCACAGGTAATAAAGCCTCGATATTATAGAGTAATTTCTGGTTCATGTGTTGCAGATTTATTAAATGATAATCTAAAGGATGGTGAAAACAGAGTTATTTCGGGTGATGTTCTTAGTGGAAAAAAAATATTTAAAGACGGTAATATTGGTTTTTATGACACGACGATTACAGTTGTTGAAGAAGGAAATAAACAAGAGTTCTTAGGATGGATTCTTCCAGGAAATCATAAATTTTCAGCATCAAGAACATTTTCTAGTTGGCTAAAACCAAATAAAAAATACATTATAGATTCTAACATGCATGGAGAGGAACGAGCATATGTTGTTACAGGTCAATATGAAAAGGTTTTTCCTATGGATATTTATCCACTACAATTAATTAAAGCCACAATGATTGAAGATATTGAATTAATGGAAAACTTAGGTATTTACGAAGTAGCCCCTGAAGATTTTGCTTTATGCGAGTTTGTTTGTACTTCTAAAATAGAAGTTCAAAAAATAATTCGTGAAGGTTTAGATTTAGTAAGAAAAGAAAATAGTTAATATGAAATTATTTAAGAATATTTTAGATACAGTTAAGCCTCATTTTTTGAAGGGTGGAAAATTAGAAAAAATGTATCCTGCATACGATGCATTTGAAACTTTTCTGTTTGTGCCAGACCATACTACTCATTCTGGTTCTCATATTAGAGATTCTATTGATTTAAAGAGAACTATGGCATTTGTTGTAATTGCAATGTTACCTTGTATATTATTTGGTATGTGGAATATAGGATCTCAATATCATATAGGTTTAAATAGCCTCTTGCCTGAAAATGAGCAAGTTTCATATTCATTTTTAGATAATTTTATGTTTGGCTTTTGGAAATTTTTACCATTGCTTGTTGTGTCATATGCTGTTGGTCTTGCAGTTGAATTTGCTTTTGCAATTTCGAGAGGACATTCTGTTAACGAGGGGTACTTAGTTTCAGGAATACTTATACCATTAATTATGCCAATTGATGTTCCATTGTGGATGTTAGCAATTTCAGTAGTATTTGCAGTAGTAATTGGTAAAGAAGTATTTGGGGGAACTGGAATGAATATTTTAAATCCTGCATTAACTGCAAGAGCTTTTTTGTTTTTTGCATATCCTAAACACATGTCAGGAGACAAGGTATGGGTTCATGGAGCAGGTACTGATGGATATTCTGGAGAAACCATTTTAGGACAACTTGCAACCAATACAACATCTTGGTTTGATTTAGAAAAATGGAATACTAGTGATGCATTTTATGGATTTATTCCTGGTTCATTAGGGGAGACATCTTTTTTAGCCATTTTAGTAGGAGCTATAATTTTACTTTTTAGCGGAGTAGGTAGCTGGAGAATTATGCTTTACACTTTTGTTGGTGGGTATTTGACTGCTTTGTTATTTAATTTTTGGGGAGCAAATTATTTAATGAGTACACCTGCACATGTTCAACTTTTAATTGGTGGTTTTGCTTTTGGAGCTGTGTTCATGGCAACTGATCCTGTTACTGCAACACAAACAAATAAAGGAAAAATTATTTATGGTTTATTAGTTGGTTTTTTTGCTATTGTTATAAGAGTATTTAATCCTGCTTATCCAGAAGGAATGATGCTAGCAATTTTATTAATGAATGTTTTTGCTCCACTAATTGACCATTATGTTATAGGGTCAAATATAAAGAGAAGACTAAACAGGGTAAAAGTTTAAAATATGAATGTAGAAAAAAATAGTTATACCTTTACTTTTGCAACTATTATGGTTTTGATTGTTGCAGCATTACTTGCTACAACTGCAATTTCATTAAAGCCATTCCAAGAAACTAATGTTGCACTCGAAAAAAAGCAAAATATATTAAGTTCAATCGGTATTGATGTTGATAGAAATATTGCTGATAAGGAATATTCAAAATATATAATCGAAGAATTAGTTTTAAATAATAGAGGAGAAAAAGTAGATGGTGTAGCTTTTGATATTGATTTAGGTAAACAATTAAAAAAAGAGCCAGATGATCAATTATTACCTCTTTTTGTAGCCAAAACAGAAAATGGAAATAAATATATTATACCTTTAAGAGGAAAGGGGCTTTGGGGTCCTATTTGGGGTTTTATGGCATTAAACGATGACCTTAATACCGTTTATGGGGCTGTTTTTGATCACAAATCTGAAACACCAGGTCTCGGAGCAGAAATTAATCAGTATGAATTATTTCAGAAACAGTTTGAAGGAAAAGAAATATCAAATGGAAATGAGTTAGTATCTATAACAGTTATTAAAGGAGGTGCTCCAGAGGGAGACAAGCATGGCGTTGATGGAATTTCAGGTGGCACAATAACTTCGGATGGCGTCACCGACATGCTATTAGAAAGATTAACAATGTATGAGTCATATTTTAGAAATAATCAGTTAAAATTTGTTTATGAGTAAGTTTTCGTTACTATCAAAGAAGGATAAAAAGTTATTAAGTGACCCGCTTGATGATAACAACCCAATTACAGTGCAAGTTCTTGGTATATGTTCTGCATTAGCAATAACGGTTAAACTTAAACCAGCTGTTGTAATGGCAATTTCTGTTCTAGCAGTATTAACTGTTGGAAATGTCATTGTTTCTTTTATGCGTAAAATGATCCCATCCAGAATAAGAATAATTGTGTTTTTAGTTGTAATAGCAACTTTAGTTATTTTAGTTGATCAAATTCTAAAGGCTTATGTGTATGATGTTAGCAAAGAACTTTCAGTTTTTGTTGGTTTAATTATTACAAACTGTATTATAATGGGTAGATTTGAAGCTTTTGCATTGGCAAACCCTCCTTACAAAGCTTTTCTTGATGGTGTTGGAAATTCTTTTGGATATGGAGTAATACTAATTGTTGTTGCATTTTTTCGTGAATTATTGGGGTCGGGAACTTTATATGGATATCCTGTTTTAAAGAATCTTGGTATTTATGAAGTGGGTTATGAAAATAATGGGATGATGATTTTACCTCCAATGGCATTAATAACGGTAGGAATCCTTATTTGGTGGCAAAGAGCTAGAAATGAAAAACTAATAGAAGAGAAATAGATATGCAAGATTTAGCTAATATTTTTATTAAATCAATTTTTATTGACAATATGGTTTTTGCTTATTTTTTAGGTATGTGTTCATATCTGGCAATATCAAAAACTGTTAAAACAGGATTGGGAATGGGAGCAGCAGTGATTTTTGTACTTGGAATTACTGTTCCTATAAACTATTTACTTGAAAATTATATTCTTCAAGAAGGTGCTTTAAAATGGTTAAATCCTGATTTTGAGTCAGTAGATTTATCTTTTTTATCGTTTATTATGTTTATTGCTGTAATCGCTTCAATGGTTCAATTAGTTGAAATGTTAGTTGAAAAATTTTTACCTTCTTTATATAGCTCCTTAGGAATTTTTTTACCATTAATTGCTGTAAATTGTGCAATTCTTGGTGGATCATTGTTTATGCAAGAAAGAGCTTATAATGATATTGTAGAAGCAACTGTATTTGGATTAGGTTCTGGTGTGGGTTTTTTTTTAGCTATTGTTGGAATCGCGGCAATAAGAGAAAAGATCAGATATTCAAATGTACCTCCTGCTTTAAGGGGATTAGGTATAACCTATATAATAACAGGATTAATGGGAATTGCATTTATGAGTTTTATGGGAATTAAATTATAATCAATATAAATTTAGAATGATATTATTAAATTCATTTATTATACTGAGTGCCACAAGTTCGACAACTATACTAAGTAGTATTATTGTTTTTTTGTTTATAATCTTTACATTAGTTGGTCTTTTACTATTTGTAAAAGCTAAATTGTCACCTGCTGGTAAAATAAAATTAATTATTAATGGTGAAAAAGAATTAGAGGTTGATGGAGGTAATACTATATTAACTACACTCAGTGACGCAGGAATATTTCTTCCATCTGCCTGTGGTGGTGGTGGAACATGTATACAATGCACATGTCAAGTTCATAAAGGAGGAGGGGGCATACTACCAACTGAAAAACCTCATTTTAGTAGAAAGCAAATTGCAAATAATTATAGATTAGGATGTCAGGTAAAAGTTAAAGAGGATATGGAAATTGAAATCCCTGAAGAGGTGTTTGGAGTTAAGGAATGGGAAGCCGAAGTTGTTTCAAATTATAATGTTGCAACATATATCAAAGAGTTTATTGTGGAGATTCCTGAAGATATGGGTTACCTAGCGGGAGGTTACATTCAAATTAAGATTCCTGAAGGAGAAACAAAATATTCAGACATGGATGTTACAGCTCATCCTCAGGATCATCCAGGAGAGCCAAACAAATTTGAGTCTGACTGGTCTAAAGGTTCAATGAGAGACTTAGTAATGAAGAATGACGAAGATATAGTTAGAGCATATTCAATGGCATCTTATCCTGCTGAAGGAAGAAAAATCATGTTAAATGTAAGAGTTGCTACTCCACCCTGGGATAGGCAAAAGAACGATTTTATGGATGTTAATCCCGGTATTGCATCTTCATATATATTTAATTGTAAACCAGGTGACAAAGTAACTATATCAGGCCCTTATGGAGAATTTTTCATAAATGAATCTGATGCTGAAATGTTGTATATTGGTGGAGGGGCAGGAATGGCTCCCATGCGTTCTCATTTATATGAGCTTTTTAAGACTATTAAAACTGGAAGAAAAGTTACTTTTTTCTATGGTGGTAGGTCAAAAGCAGAACTTTTTTACATACATTATTTTAGAGATTTAGAAAAAGATTATCCAAATTTCAAATTTCATTTAGTTCTTTCTGATGCTTTACCTGAAGACAATTGGACTGAGAAGAGAGATCTTGATGACCTTGAGGGGGACGGTTTTGTTGGTTTTGTTCATCAGGTTGTTATTGATAAATTTTTATCAAAACATGATGCTCCCGAGGATATTGAATTATATTTTTGCGGACCTCCTTTGATGAATCAGGCTGTTATAAAAATGGCAGATGATTGGGGAATTCCTGATGAAAATGTGCGATTTGATGATTTTGGTGGATAGCAACTTTCTTAAAAAATAATCTATACACTTACTAATGAGATATCTTTTGATATTTGTAATTTGTTTAGTTTCATGTTCAATCGATGAGTCCTCTAATAAGTCTGTTTTAGTAATTAACAAGGGAAATACACAGGGAACTTATTATTATATAAAATACCTTTCAGTAAACGGTAAAAGTTTTCAAACTGATATCGATAGTATTCTTAATGAAATAGATCTTTCTCTTTCAATTTATAACAATAATTCATTGATATCTAGCATAAATAATGGTGATAGCGTAAATACAGACTTTTTATTTAATACTGTCTTTAATGTTTCAAAAGAAATAAATAAAAAAACTAATGGGGCTTTTGATCCCTCAATAAGTCCACTTATAAATTATTGGGGATTTTATAATTACACTGGTGCTGAGGAGATTTTAATAGATACTCTTGAAATTATTAACATTTTAAATAATATAGGTTTTGATCAAATAGATTTAAATAACAATTTCGTTCAATTACCAACAAATATGACACTAGATTTTAATTCTATAGCTCAGGGTTATACAGTTGATTTAATAGGCTCACATTTAAAAAAAGAAGGAGTCAATGACTTTCTTATAAACGTTGGTGGAGAAAATTTAGCTAGTGGGAAAAATCAAGAAGGTGATATATGGAAAATAGGAATTGAAAAGCCAACGATCAAAATTAATGATGAATATAAACTCATTATATCTTTAAATAATAAAGCTATTGCTACATCCGGTAATTATAGAAAGTTTCATAAAATAAACGGAAAAAAATATTCTCATGTTATCGATCCTTCAACTGGATATCCAGCTAATAACAGATTGTTAAGTGTTTCAGTAATTCATGATAATTGTATGATAGCTGATGCATATGCAACAGCTTTTATGGTTATGGGAGTAAAAAAAACAAAAGATTTTATTAAAAAAAATAAAGAACTTCAAGTTTTCTTAATTTATTCTTCTAAAGAAAATGAAGAACTAGAAACTTATATAAGTCCTTCTTTGAATAACAGTGTGATAGATTAATTTTTACACTTTTCTTGTGGAAGAGCTCCACACAATCCGCATGCTTCACCTTCTTTGTTTAAAAAAGGGTTTTGACTTGCGCATGTACCAGAAAATTCACCATTCTTTTTAATAAGAATTTTTATTCCAATACCAATTAATGCTAACCCGAGCATAAAAATTGTGATTAAAAAAAGTGTTGAGAAATTCATTTAAAATACTTTATTGCAAATTTAATATAAAAAGCTTTAATCGTTAATTTTACAGAAACTATTATTTATGCAAAGTAAAATGAAAGCGTTTGAACGTTTGCTTAATATTATGGATGAACTAAGAGAAAAGTGTCCATGGGATCAAAAGCAAACAATCCAAAGTTTAAGATATTTGACCATTGAAGAATTATATGAGCTGTCTGATGCTATAATTGACAATGATATGCAGGAAGTTAAAAAAGAACTTGGAGATATTTTACTTCATATTGTTTTTTACTCTAGAATAGCTTCTGAAAAAAACTATTTTGATATTGAAGATGTGATTAATTCTATTTGTGAAAAACTTATTTATCGACATCCACACATTTACGGAGATACTAAAGTTGGTAATGAATACGATGTTAAAAAGAATTGGGAAAAGCTAAAATTAAAAGAAGGTAAAAAATCAGTTTTAGAAGGCGTTCCGAAATCACTACCGGCACTAGTAAAAGCTTATAGAATACAAGAAAAAGTTCGTGGAGTTGGTTTTGATTGGGATAATAGAAAGCAGGTTTGGGATAAAGTATTAGAAGAAATAGAGGAGCTTAAATTTGAAGTTTTAAATGGTGATCAGAAAAAAATAGAGTCTGAATTTGGTGATGTTATTTTTGCTTTAACTAATTATTCTCGTTTTATAAATGTTAATCCTGAAGATGCTATTGAAAAAGCAAATAAAAAGTTTATTAAGAGATTTAAAGTAATGGAAAAATTATTAAAAGATGAGGATTTAAATTTTGATCAGATGAATTTAGAAGAAATGGATGTTTATTGGAATAAAGCTAAAAATATAATCAATAATTTAGAATAAATTTTTTGTATTTTTGAGTAAGTTAGCAATTAAAAAAACGAAAATGAAAAGAATAGTATTATGCTGTTTAATATCAATTTTTATAAAATATAGTTTTTCTCAAGAAAAGTGTGGTACAGAATTTTATACTTTGCAGTTAATGCAAAAATATCCTGAATATAGTAATGCGAGATCACAGGTAAATATTGAAACAATAAAATGGCTCAAAAAAAATGAAGATAATTTAAATAAAAGTATAATTACTATTCCAGTTGTAGTACATGTTGTTTATAATACAACTGCTGAGAATATTTCTGATGCTCAAATTTTTTCACAAATAGACGTTTTAAATGCTGATTTTAGAAGGACAAATAATGATGCTAGTAATACCCCTTCTGTATGGCAAAACATTGCTGCTGATTGTGAAATAGATTTTTGTCTTGCTAATATAGCTCCAAATGGAACTCCAACAACTGGAATAACAAGAACTAATACTTCTCAAAGCTCTTTCTCTATTAGTAATGATAATGTTAAATCCTCATCTAGTGGAGGCGTTGATCCATGGCCTCAAGATGATTATTTAAATATATGGGTTTGTGATTTATCTGGTGGGATTTTAGGATATGCAACACCACCATCAAATTGGACAAATCCAAATGATGGCGTTGTGATTGGTTATAGATATTTTGGAACTACAGGAGTAGTTCAAGCACCTTATAATAAAGGTAGAACAGCTACTCATGAAGTTGGACACTGGTTGAATCTTGATCATATTTGGGGTGATAGTAACTGTGGAAATGATCAATGTAATGATACGCCTGTTCAGCAGTCTTCTAATTATGGTTGCCCTAATTTTCCTTCTACTTCAAATTGTACAGGCAATGGAAATAATGGTGATATGTTTATGAATTATATGGATTATACTAATGATGCATGTATGAATATGTTTACAAATGATCAAAAGTTAAGAATGATTGCTGCAATTAATCAGTATAGAACTAATTTACTGAACCATAATTTATGCAGTGGAAGTACAAATCCAACATCATGGGATTGTATAGGGTCAGGTTGTGTAGATCCAGGTACAGGCAACGGTGCGTATAGTAGTTATAATTCATGCTTTGCAGATTGTGAGTGCTCAGGAAATATATATCAATTAAGTGAAGGCTTTCAATCATTTTCATTACCAAATGACTGGTCTATTGATAATCCAGATGGAAGTCAAACATGGGAGATAAATTCAAATTATGGGTATAATAGTAGTAGCTCTATTTTTATTGAAAACTCTGTATACGCTGCTAATGGACAGTACGATGATTTAAACTCTCCAACATTTAATTTTACAACTGCAAACTCAATTAGTTTGACATTTGATTATGCTTACTCGCTATGGACAAATCCTAATTCTTCACAAATTTGGTCTGATACTTTAATTGTATTAGTTTCTAATGATTGCGGATTAACTTGGCAAAAAGTGTGGGAGAGAGCAGGAAATAATTTGGTTACAACTTCTCCTGTATATAATGAGTTTGAGTGGTATCCTTCATCAAATAACGATTGGAAATCTACAAGTATTAACTTAAATAATTATGCGAATTCAGACGGTGTAATTATTAAATTTAGAAACATCAATCAGTATGAGAATAATTTGTTTTTGGATAATATTAATATTAGCTCTGATGCAACAACTTATGTTTCTGAAGATTTATCAAATAATGCTATTTCAATATATCCAAATCCAACTTCAGATTTTATTACAATTAATCATTCAGGAGTAAAGCAAATATATTCACTTGTAGGAAAAAAGATATTTGAAACAAATAATAAAAATATTAATGTTTCAGAACTTGCAGAAGGAATATATATTATACGAATTGATAATCAAAATATTAGATTTTTAAAACAATAAACAAAATGAAAAAAATATTTTGTTTAGTTTCTATTTTTTTATTTTTAATTGAGATTACTAATGCTCAGTTTAATGGTTTTGCATTATATAATGCTCAAGGATCAAATACTACATACTTAATTGATGAAAATCAAAATATTGCACATACTTGGAATATGAACACAGAGTGTAATTACACAGTTGCTTTAAAAAAGAATGGTAATTTGATAAGAGGAACAAAAACAAATACAGGTGTTTTTAGTAATGGAAATATTGCAGCTTCTGCTGGTAGAGTACAAGAAATTGCTCCGGATGGTTCAATTGTTTGGGATTACACATATGTAAGTAATGATTTTGTTAGCCATCATGATTTAACATTAATTGGAGATAATGTTTTGCTTACAGCATATGAAAAGAAAACAGCTAGTGAGTTAAATGCCGCGGGATTCAATAACGCATCATCTGCAAAATGGCCCACACACTTCATAGAATTGGAGCCTGATGGTAATGGAGGGGCAAACATTGTTTGGGAATGGCATATTTGGGATCATCTTTGTCAAGATATTGATCCCAACAAGCCTAATTATGTATCTAATATTTCCGAACATCCAGAACTAATTGATATCAATATGATTTCTGTAGGTGGTGGAGGTCCAGGAGGAGGAAATAACGGAGATTGGTTTCATGTAAATGGTGTTGATTATAATGAAGAACTAGATCAAATTGTATTTTCATCTCGATTTGCCTCTGAAATTTATATAATTGATCATAGTACTACAACTGCTGAGGCTGCTTCTCACAGTGGAGGAAATTCAGGAATGGGAGGCGATATTTTATATCGATGGGGAAACCCTTCAAATTATGGTTTTTTTGGACTACAAGTGATACCAAATGCTGTTCATGATCCAAGATGGATTCCAAATGATGGAAGACCTTATGGAGGCTTTTTACAAATTTTTAATAATAGTGGTAACGGAAATAACCAATCTACTGTTGATGGTATAGATTCCCCTTGGGATCCTGTTACTAACACTTATATAAGAAATTCAGGTCAAGCTTTTGAACCTTTTTCATATTCTACTAGATATCAGTGTGCATACTCTGCAAACGGTCAGTCAGCATCTGATCGGATGTCTAATGGTAATATCTTTGTCAATGCATCTGGTGGTCAAGGAGGAGCTGGGGTAATGTATGAAGTTGATACATTTGGTAATATTATATGGGGGCCATATAATGCAGATTCACAAAAAGGATTTAGGTATGAATGTGATTATCCTGGAATTATTGCCTTAGAACCTTACATTAATACCGCAACAACTTCATGTTTTGATCACACATCATTAAATACTTATGTGTTAGAAAATGTTTTAATCTTTCCTAATCCGACAAATTACCAGTTAAATATTGTGTTAGAGAATTTGCACTATAATTATTTAAAGTTAGAAATTTATAATGTTTTTGGACAGAAAATTATTTCTAAAGTTTTAGAAAATGATAGTGATATTATTTCAAAAAAGATTGATTTATCTTCGTATAATAAAGGTATTTATTTTGTAAATTTAATAAGTAATGATCAAATTGTTTTAAGTAGAATGGTGTCTTATGTTGATTAGGTTTATCATAACCTTAATTTTATTTTTACAATTTAATTTATTTTCTCAGTCTAGCTTTTATGATATTGACACGATAAGAGAAATTCGTATTAATTTTTATGACTTAAATTGGGATTCAATTTTAGATAGTTTTTATGTTACTGGAAATAACGATAGAATACTAGCTGATTTAGTAATTGATGGTAATCAATACGATAGTGTTGGAATTCGCTACAAAGGGTACAGTTCAGCAAGTGTTGATCGCTTGAAAAACCCTTTTAACATTAAATTAGATTATACTATTGAAGATCAAAGTCATGAGGGGGTAAAAAAAATAAAATTAGCAAATGGTTTTCAAGATCCTTCTTTTGTTAGAGAAGTTTTAAGTTACGAGATTTCTAGAAAGTATCTTCCATCATCACAAGCAAATTTTTCTAATTTATATATAAATGATACTTTGTGGGGTTTATATACAAATGTTGAATCTGTTAATAGCTCTTTTTTAATAAAACATTTTGATAGTAAGTATAATGCTTTCTTTAAATGTAATCCAGAAAATATTAATATTCAAATTGGAGGTGAAAATTCTAATTTGAGTCAATCTCACGGACTAGACAGTTTAAATTATATTCCATTTTATATTTTGAAGTCTGATTATGGATGGAGTGATTTATATAATTTAATTGATACCTTAAATAACTTTTCTGATAGTATTAATTATATACTAAATGTTGATAGAGCTTTATGGATGCATGCTATAAACTATTCTTTAATTAATTTTGATTCATATGTAGGTTATTCTCAAAATTATTATTTGTATAAGTCTTTCTCAAATCAATTTAATCCGATAATTTGGGATTTAAATATGTCATTTGGAAGCTTTAGATTAACTGATGCTTCACAATTATTTTTTAATGGCTTTGATATTATTCAGGCACAAGAAATGGACCCGTTGATGCATTATAATATGTTTTCAGTTTCTCCAAGACCATTGATGCGAAAATTATTTTCATCAGATAGGAATAGAAAAATGTATTTAGCGCATATTAGAACCATAATGGAAGAGAATTTTGTAAATCAAGAATACTATACTAGAAGTCAGTATTTGCAAACTTTAATTGATCAAGATGTACAAAATGATACTAACAAATTTTACTCATATCAGGATTTTTTATCAAATTTAAACAATCAAGTCTCTTTATCTACGACTATTTGTCCTGGAATATCAGAATTAATGGACGCTCGATCAAATTACCTTGCAAACTATGAAGGTTATCAAGGATATCCTGTTATAAGTAATATTTTAGTTCCTCAAAATAATAATTTAGGAGATGATTTATGGTTAAGCGTACATGTTAATGATGCAAATTATGTATGTGTTTATTATAGATTTGGAGCTAATCAAATTTTTAAAAATATTGAATTATATGACGATGGATTACACAATGATGGATTAGCTGGAGATGGAGTATTTGGTGGTAAAATTAGTAATTGCAGTAATTCTTTAGACTATTACTTTTATGCAGAAAATGATAGTGCCGGTTCTTTTAGTCCCGCACGAGCGGCATATGAATTTTATACTGCTAGATTTTCTCTGCTGCCCTCGGATATTGTAATTAATGAGTTAATGTCTAATAATGTTAGTGTTGTTAATGACAATAGTGGTGTTTTTGAAGATTGGATTGAGCTATATAACACTACAAATTTTCATATTTCAATCAATGGTTTGTTTTTAACTGATACAGTTTCAAATTTATTAAAATGGAAATTGCCAAATCATGTTATTGCACCTAATTCATATTTTACAATTTGGGCTGATGACGATGCTCACCAAGGATTTAAACATGCAAATTTTAAATTATCAAATATGGGTGAAACTGTCATATTATCACATTATGATAGTACAATAGTTGATTCAATAACCTATCAAAGTCAAATTGATAATATTTCATTTGGTAGAAGCCCTAATGGATTCGGTTCTTTTAATATGTTAACTCCAACATACAATTCAAATAATGATTTTCCCAATCTAATAAATGAAATAACACAAAATGTTTTGGTTTTTCCTAATCCATTTAATGAATTTATTTACTTGCAAGAAAAGTGCGATATAAAGGTGAGAGATATATTAGGAAAGATTATTTATACTGACTCAGTTAAGCAGCTAAAAACCTCTGATTGGAAATCGGGTATTTATTTTATACATTTACTTAAAAAAAATCAAACTATTAAAGTTATTAAATTATAAAAATGAATAAATTATTATTTTTAGTTGTATTTTATTTAACCTGCTTTATTTGTAGTGCTCAAACAATTATTAATTATACTACAGTAGATGGTCTTGTAGATAACTTTGTAGAATGCATCGATGTTGATGTAGATGATAATATTTGGTTTGGTACTAGTATGGGTATACAAATGTATGATGGTGCAAATTGGTATTTATGGGATCAATTAAGTTTCCCTAGTTTATTATCTAATAATATTAAGTCTATAAAAACAACATCAAACGGTGAAATATGGGTGGGTTCCGATTATGGATTAAACAGATTATTATATGGTATTCCTGGTAGTGTTTGGGTTTCTTATACTACTGCTGATGGTCTTGTAAATAATCAAATAAAAAGTATTGATGAAGATGATAGTGGAAATATTTGGGTTGGAACTAGTCAGGGAGTTTCTGTTTTTGATGGAAGCTCATGGACTTCTTATGCTTCACCTGATCTTCATTGGAGCGGTGTCTCATCTACAGCTTTTGATTCTAATGGGGATAAATGGTTTGCTTCTCCTCTTGGTGGTATAACGCATTTTGATGGAATTAATTTCACAGCTTATGATACATCAAATGGCTTACTATCTCAAAATGTTACTGATTTAGTTATTGATCATCAAAATAATAAGTGGATAGGTACTGGTGGAGGTATTTCAGTATTAGATCCATCAAACACATCATTTATTCACTATACTCAGATGTACTCATTGTCTCCCCCAGATACTTTAAATCCTGTAGTTGACCTTGAAATAGACTCTTATGGAAGGTTGTGGTCAGCTATTTATGTTGGATACTTAGCAAAGGGAGGTATTGCAATGTTGAGTGCTAATCAGTGGAGTAATTTTGATGTAACTGACGGTTTGATTGGACAAAATATTAGAGCTATTTCTATTGATTCAGATAATAGTGTTTGGATTGCAACTAGTACTGGTGTCTCCAAAATTCTTTCATCACCAAATTTACTACCAAATTCTTTAAAAAATAATTTTTCTTTTTTCCCGAATCCTGCTAAAAATCAATTGTCTGTTGTAGATAATGATTCAGAGATTCAAGAAATTCTCATTCATAATTCTATTGGTTCTTTAGTTTACATTGATGTAAACTTTTCTAAATATGATGTTATTGATATATCATTATTTAAACAAGGGTTGTATTATATAACTTTTAGATGTGGTGATTTAAATTTTACAAAAAAACTAGTAATATCTCAATAGATTCTTTTTGTTATAAATTATTAACTTTACAAAAAATAATATATCGATAATGTTTAGAAAATATTTATTTTTCCTCTTTCTCTTTTTTTCATTCACATCTTTCACTCAAAATGTTTTTGACTTAGGTGTTCGTCAGATAGAGATTTTTTTTAGCGAGCCTAATTGGAATGACACTCTACATGTTTATTATTCTAATAATCTCGATCAGCGATTAATTGCAGATTCGATAATTATAGATGGTGAAGTCGATCAAAATGTTGGAATAAAATATTTTGGAAATAGTTCTTACAATACAAATAATGTCAAAAATCCAATTGATATACAGTTAGATTATATACAAAATGGTCAATCTATTGATCGCTATAATAGATTAAAGCTATCTAATGGATTAAGAGATCCTTCTTTTGTAAGAGAGATTTTGTCATATGAAATTGCAAGTGATTACATGCCTACGCCAAAAGCAACATATGCGAATGTATATATTAATGGGAATCTAATTGGATTATACTCATGTATTCAATCAGTTGATGATGATTTTACTAATGAAAATTTTTATGAAAGAAGAGGTCCATTATTTCAGCTTAAAAATACTGGAATAAGTGTACCAGGTTGTTCTGGACAGTTAGGTATATTTAAGTATTATTCAGATACAAATTGTTACCAAAAATCCTATCATATGCTTTCATCAAATGATTGGCAAAAGTTAGGTAATTTTCTAGATACATTTAATAACCATTTCTCTGATGTTGAAGTAGTAATGGATATTGATAGAGCACTTTGGTTTATGGCTTTTGAGAATTTAATTGTTGCGTTAGATGGTCCAATAAATTCTATTGCAGAAAATTTATATTTATTTAAAGATAATAATGGTAGGTTTTCTCCTGTTTTATGGGATATGAACATGTCCTTTGGGTCTTTTGCTGCAGGACTATCAAACCCTGTTACAAATAATGATTTACAAGAACTTACTGTTTTTCATGAGTCAGCAAATATTAATAATAAGCTTACTAATAAAATATTCTCAAATGAAAGATATAAAAAAATGTACATAGCACATATGCGTACTATTTTGAATGAAAAATTTGCCAATAGTTTTTATATAAATCGTGCTTCATTTTTACAATCTTTGATTTTAAATGATTTTAATAGTGATCCGAATTCTTTTTATAATCAAAATCAGTTTACTGATAATTTAAATAGTTCCGTTGGCTTAAATCCTGTAATTGGATTGAGTGAATTAATGAGCCCCAGAGTATCATACTTACAATCATTAAACGAATTTTCTGCAAATGCTCCAACTATAAGTAATATTAATCCTAATCCCACGGCTGTCTTGCCTCATACCTCAGTATATATTACTGCTCAAATTACAGATGTAAACTATGCTTATTTAGGATATAGATTTAAGTTTTCTGATAAATTCACTAAAATTCAAATGTATGATGATGGAAACAATGGGGATGGTGTTGCTGGTGATGGAATATACGGAGCATTTTTAGATGTTGATGCACGAGATATTCAATATTATATTTATGCTGAAAATAATGATGCTGCTATTTTTTCACCAGAAAGAGCGGAAAAAGAATTTCATCAGATACCTGTTGTGAGTGGTTTAGTTATTAACGAAATAATGGCTGGTAATTCAATATCAGTTTCAGATCAAGATGGAGAGTATGATGACTGGGTAGAGCTATACAATGGAAATAATTTTTCTTTGAATTTAAATGGTTGTTATCTTTCAGATAATGAAAATGATTTATTTAAATGGTCATTTCCAAATATTAGTATTGCTCCAAATGATTATTTAATTATTTGGTGTGATACCGCTGGCAGTTCTCAAGCAGGTTTACATACTACTTATAGACTGTCAGCTGAACAAGAAGAAGTATATTTGAGTGATCCAAATGGAAATGTAATAGATGCTGTTCATTTTGTAAATATGATTACTGATCAAGCTTATGCTAGAGTTCCTAATGGAACCGGTATAATGAAATATCAAAATCATTCTTTTGATGCTCCTAATACTACTCCAACATTTTCAAATGAAGATTATAATAAAGTAAAATTCAGAGCATATCCAAATCCATCTAATAAAATGGTTTATTTATTAGGTGTCTCAGGAAATATTAACGTATTTAATGTTATGGGTGAAAAAATATTTGAAGATATTGGTATTAAAACTATAGATATTTCTAAATGGAAAAGTGGTATATATTTAATTCACGCAAATGAACAAATTGTTAAAATTGTAAAACAATAATTATGAAAAAAATATTTTTAGCTTTTTTATTATCATCTTTTTTTATTTCTTGTGATAAAGAAGCAGGAGAGGGTGGGACTTCATCTATAGAAGGTCAAGTATGGGAATTATTTACATATCAAGATCCATTTACTGGAGGTTGGGATACTACATTTTACAGGCTAGATTCAGGAAAAGATGTATACATAATATATTCTGATGATGAAGGAGAAATATATGATGATAAATTTGAAACAGATTACAACGGAAGATATAGATTTGAGTTTTTAAGAAAAGGAGATTATACTCTTTATGTATATGCAGACAGTACTGATATAAATATGGTAAATTATGATTATCCAATTTTTAAGCATATTACAATAGATAAGGACAATTCTATTGTATTAGTAGAGGATTTTATAATTGAAAAGAATCAATAAATGAGTCATTTTAAAGATTTGATAAAAGATTTTGACCCGATTACTCTGGATGAAATGGATGAGGTGAAATTGATGAGTAGAACTGATACAAAGTTTGCATTTAGTTCCGCAAAATTACCACAACTACTTTCTCGTATGTTACCTTTTTATAGAATATTAAACATTAATAATAAGCTTATACACGATTATAAATCGTTATATTATGATACATCTGAGAATAAGTTTTATCTTGATCATCATAATAATAGAGTTAATAGAAACAAAATACGTTTTAGAGAGTATGTTGATAGTGGATTAGTTTTTTTGGAAATTAAAACAAAAAATAATAAAGGGAAAACTATAAAAAAGAGGATGAAGGTAAAAAGTATTAGCGATAAATTAAATTCTGAACAACAAGATTATATAAATAAAATAATTGGCAATGAAATTTCTGTTGAGCCAAAGCAATGGATTAACTTTTATAGAATGACTTTTGTACATAAAAAACAAAAAGAAAGGTTAACTGTTGATGTTGACTTAACATTTAGTGAAAATGATAAAAAAGGTGACTTAAAGAATATTATCATCGGAGAAGTAAAGCAAGAAAGAATGTCAAGAAGTTCTGATTTTATGACAATAGCTAAGGATTTAAATATTTTACCAATAAGAATAAGTAAATATTGTATGAGTACACTTTCCTTGCATCCAAATTTAAAATCTAATAGATTTAAGCCAAAAGTTTTATTTATAGAAAAATTAAAAAATTATAATTTAAATTAGAAAAATGAAGAATATTAAAATCATAGAATCAATAAGTTTATTTAAAATATTTACTGTTTTCTTTTTTTTGTTAGTTACTAACAGTAATGCACAAGAAAATTGGCGTAATGACTATAATATACCACTAGACAATATTGAAGAAATAGATAATTTGTCAAGAACAGAGTTAGATTATCAAGAAGCAATAAAACAACTTAAAATAGAGAAACTTACACTTTCTTCATTAGACGATCAAGATAGAATTGAACAAATAGATGATGAAATAAAAATACTTGAAGATCAACTTGATGAATTAAGAAAACTTAATGAGGATAATATCAATGAAAATAAAAATCAATATTTAGGCACCCCTGTTTTTGATAAAGAAGATTTTTGGAAGTTAATTATAAAGGGATTATTTAATTTTATTATAATTTTATTAATTGTTAGGTATATTTATTATCCAGTAACAAAAAATAAAGACTATTTATTTACTTATTTTTTAATAAGTTTAACTGTCTTTTTACTATGTTTTTTACTTGATAATGTAAAACTTGAATTAGGATTTGCACTAGGATTATTTGCGATTTTTGGGATTATTCGATATAGAACAGATCCTATTCCAATTAAGGAAATGACATATCTTTTTATTGTCATTGGTGTTTCTGTTATCAACGCTTTGGCTAATAAAAAAATTAGTTATGCTGAATTATTTGCGGCTAATATGATAATAGTTTTTGCCACATTTGGTTTAGAAAGGTTATGGTTACTTCGTCATGAAACAAGAAAGAACATTACTTATGAGAAAATTGATTTAATCGCTCCTGAAAGAAGAGAGGAGCTTATTGCTGATTTAACAGAGAGAACAGGTTTAAATATTGTTAGAGTAGAAATAGGTAGGATAGATTTTCTTAGAGATACAGCCAATATTCGTGTATTTTACTATGAAAAAAATTCTAATTAGTATTTTTATTTTTTCTTCTTCATTTTATCTAACTGCACAAGAAAATGATTTTCAAAGTTGGCATTCTATGTCCTTGAAAAAGAAAATAAATAAAACAACAGATTTCAACTTAAAAGCAGGAGTTAGATTTAGAGAGAATTCATCATTGTTTGCTAAGAACTTTATAGATTTAAGATGTAAAAAGGACCTAAATAAAAGAATTTCAGTTTCGGTAGGCTATCGATATATTAATAGTTGTAATAGAGAATTTATCTTGTTAAAACAAAATAGATTTTACTTTGATTTAAATTATAAAAACAAGTTTTCTAAAAGATTATCTTACTCTATTAGAAATCGCTGGCAAAATCAAACATCAATTTATAAATATGAAAGAGTTTTTCGTCAAAAATTTTCTTTAGAATATAATGTTAGAAAAACAAAAATAACTCCGTATTGTGCTGTAGAATATTTTTCAAACTCCTTTGATCAAATAAATAAGCTTAGATCTACTATTGCGTTATCATATCCTATTTCAAAAGATATTGATATAGATTTTGCATACAGAATGCAGAATGAGTTCTTAGTTAATAATCCACAAACTATTTTTATATTTGAAAGTAAAATATCATATTCACTTAAATGAAAAAAAAGGAAGTAAATCTTATATTTTTCCAGGGCATTCTCTCAGAATTAGAGCAATGTGATCAAGAACTTGTTAACAATGCTATAGTATCTCTTAAAGATGCTTACGCGCCGTACTCTGGTTTTCAAGTGGGTGCCAGTATATTACTAGAAAATGGTAAAATTATTAATGGTTCAAACCAGGAGAATGTTGCCTATCCATCCGGTTTATGTGCAGAGAGAGTCGCTATTTTTTATGCAAGTTCTAATTATCCAAATA
>TARA_B100000963_G_scaffold213219_2_pt1 | contig 36431 bp, 37 predicted proteins | sample TARA_B100000963 | Tara Oceans TARA_B100000963 (sample SAMEA2622097) | marine metagenome | biome: marine biome (ENVO:00000447); feature: surface water layer (ENVO:00002042); material: "saline water (ENVO:00002010), including plankton (ENVO:xxxxxxxx)" | depth 5 m | reverse complement strand
TGTTGTTTTCTTTGCAGCTGTTGTTTTCTTTGCAGCTGTTGTTTTCTCGGTAGAAATTTCTTTTTTGGGTGAAGATTTTTTTTCAGATATACCTTGAATAATAATCTCAGAAATAGATTGTCTGTGACCATTTTTTACTTTATACCCTTTTCTTCTTTTCTTTTTGAAAACAATAATCTTGTCATCTTTCAAGTGAGAGACAATTTTTGCCTCAACAGAAGTCCCTACTAACATAGGCTTACCTACTTGAACTTTTTTACCATCATCTAGAAGAAGAACATTGTCAAAAGAAACTTTAGATCCTTCCTTAGCATCTATCCTATTTACGTAAAGTTTTTGGTCTTTTGAGACCTTAAATTGACTACCTTGTATTTCAACTACTGCGTACATCATTAATTTTTGAATTGCAAAATTAAACTATTTATGATAATAAACAAGACATATTAGGGTTTATAGTTCTATCCAATTTTGATTGTTTAAGGACCATTCAACAACTTGTTTTATTCTTTCAGTTAACTTGATTGATGGCTCCCATCCTAATTTTTTCATTTTTTCACCAGAGAGTGAATATCTAAGGTCATGACCGGGTCTTGAGGAATGGAAATCAACCATTTTGTAGTTAAGTTCTTTTCCTTGAGAATTAGCAATAATTTTGGCAAGTTCAAGATTATTTAGTTCCTCTGAACCAACAATATTAAATTTTGGACATTTTGCACCACCAAAATCAACTTCATTTTCTAAATTATTTGTAATTATAAAATAAATAGCTTCTGCAACATCCTCAGCATGAATATAGTGACGTGAACCTGGAATTTTTTTAGTTTTATCTGAATGAATAGTCACAGTCTCTTGATCTCTTATCTTTTTAATACACATAGGTATGAATTTTTCAGGATGTTGTCTCTCTCCAAACACGTTCATAGTATGTGTAATATACACAGGTACACCATATGTATTTTCATATGCAACTGATAATTCCTCACCCCCTGCTTTTGTAGCACTGTAAGGGTTAGTTGAATTATATCTATCGTTCTCAAAGTAGTTAACTCCCTCTGGAGCTGGACCAAAAACTTCATCAGTACTAAAATATATGAACCTTTCTAATTTCTTGTGGTCATTAAGAGCCCTTGCAAATTCAAGAATATTTGCAGTACCAACAACATTATCAAGTACAAATTCCATTGGATAATCAATACTTCGGTCGACATGTGAACCAGCGGCTAAATGAAGTATTATGTCAATATCACCCAAATCTTTTTTAATCCACTGATTGATTTCAGATTTTAAGTCGTGAAATACTAATTTAACTCTTGATTTTTCTTCAATTGATGAATTAGATAAAATATGATCAAGCCTATTTAGATTTCCGCTGTAGTCAAGTCGATCTAATGATATAATATTCCAATTAGTATTCTTTATTAAATAATAAATTAAATGGTGGGCAATAAACCCAGCACCTCCTGTAATTAAAACGTTTTTCATAATTCAGTAAAATTATTTATGTGATCTTTAAGCCTATCTTTTGGCCTCCAATTTAAAAGATTTAATGAGTCATCATTTTTTCTAAGTGTTTTATCATAGTTTCCAGGTTGATTTGGCATATTAATTGATTCTACATTAAACTTTTCTTTAAAGTATTTAAAAAGTTCGTTTATACTATAATTTATTCCACTTCCAAGTTCCCAGGCATCATCATGATTTAGTTCAGATAATCCAATTTTGATTAAACCGTCTACTATGTCGTGAACATGTACAAAATCCCTTTTTTGGTTTCCGTCACCAATAATTGGAAGAGGTTCACCTTTTGAGACTTTGGATCTCCAAATTCCTATTACATTTCCAAATTTTTCATCAATATTTTCGCCCGGTCCATATACATTGTAGAATCTTGCAATCTGGACATTAACACTGTATGATTTTTTATATAGCTTACAAACCTCTTCACCTAAAAACTTTGTCATTGCATAAGGAGAGTCAGAGGGTTCATGATGTTTTGAGGATGAACCAGCATAAATTACCTTAGATTTATTGAACTTTGCCCAATCCATAACTTTTGCTGTTCCTGATACATTCACTCTAACTGACTCAAGAGGATCATCAAATGAAGGTTGAACTCTAGATTGAGCAGCAAGATGAAAACAAGTATCAAAGTGCAGTTTAATATTGAAAATATTTTCTATATCATCATTAATATATTTTGCTCCATCAACTTTATTTTCAATATTTCCTGTTGAATAATTATCTAAAGATGTTACATCATACCCATTCTCAATTAATTTTTTAATCAAGTTAGATCCAATAAAACCCGCACCACCTGTGACTAAAATATTTTTCATTTATATATTTTTCACAAATATAAATGAATATAAAAGATTATAATAAGCATCAATGCTGTTCTGATTAAAAGTATAAATTAAAAAAAAATAAAATTATACTAAAAAATTACCTTTTTTTAAGTACTTTTATGACTTGATAATGATTAATTAGTTAATTTCTAATGAAAAAATGGTTTATTTTATATACGAAGCCTAACCAGGAAATAAAAGTTGCAGATCAACTGAAAGAAATGAATATTAATTGCTTCTGCCCTACTGTGACTGTTGTAAAAAACTACTCAGATAGAAAGAAAAAAATGCTCAAACCGTTATTGCCATCATATGTGTTTGTAAACATAGAAGAAGCAAAACGAAATGATGTTTTTTTGGCATTTGGTATAGTTAGGTATATGTTTTGGTTAGGAAAACCTGCAATTGTTAGAGAAAGTGAAATTGAATTAATGAAACAATATCTTAATGGTATATACCATTCAGTTTCATTAACCAAGTTTACTAGAGGTCAACTTTATAAAATTTCTGAGGGACTATTTTCAGGTAAAATTGGTAAAGTTGTAGAAACTCATAAAAATAAAATTAAGTTAGAACTTCAAAGCCTTGGAGTTATAGTTACACTAAGGTTGAAGGCTATTTAATTTAATTTACAAATCATTTATCAATAATATGTCTAATGTGACATATGTGGCGGAGCCTTGTAAAATTTTAATTTAAAAAATTGTTAGGAGAACTTATTACATCAAAAACAAGACTTAGACTTTTAATTAAGTTTTTTATCTCCCAAGCTAATAAAGGACATCTAAATGGGTTAGCAAATGAAATGGGAGAATCCACAAATGGAATTCGAAAGGAGCTTAATCATTTACAAAAAGCAGGTTATTTAAATAAGCTTAGGGTAAATAATAAGGTTGAATATAAAGCTAATACTAATCACCCCTTATTTGAAACCCTGCGTAGAGTTGTTTATAAACATTTAGGCCTTGAAGACTTAGTTGAAAAAGTACTAGAGCGAATGGGTAACGTAGACCAAATTATCCTTGTAGGTGATTATGCAAAAGGAAATGACTCAGGTCTGATTGAAGTATTTTTAGTTGGGCAAAATTTAAATATGGAATATATTTCTCAACTAGAAAACAAAATTGAGGATTTAATTGGCCGAAAAGTTAGTTTTTATTTAGCTTCTAAATTTTTAATAGATAAAGAGTGTATTGTTCTATATAATTCTAAAGAAAAATGATTTCAATCGAAAGTGAAGAGCGTCCTTGGGGAAGATTTTTTGTTCTGCATGACGAACCAAATTATAAATTAAAGCGAATAGAGGTTGACCCAGGAGGGAGACTTTCGTACCAGTATCATCAAAAAAGGTCAGAGGCGTGGACTCTAGTAAAGGGAATCGGAACCATTACATTAGATGGTCAAGAAAAAAAGTATACAGCAGGGGAAACCATCTTGATTCCTCAGGGAGTAAAACACCGAATTGAAAATAAAGGAGATGAGAAAATTGTTTTTATTGAGGTACAAACAGGGACCTACTTTGGGGAGGACGATATTGTTCGTATTGAAGATGATTATAACAGAACTTAAATGAAACCAAAGGCAATTATTGTTTCAGGCTATTTTAACCCTCTTCATAGGGGACACTTAGAACTTTTTGAAAAAGCAAAAACTAAAGGAGATAAACTTTGGGTTATAATAAATAATGAGGTCCAACGTAAATTAAAGGGGAGTAAAGCCTTTATGGAAGAGGATGAGCGTGCTATAATTGTTAAAGCACTTGGTATAGTAGACAAGACTTTAATCTCGATTGATAAAGACAAGACTCAGTGTGATACGTTAAGTTATTTAAAAAAAGAATATGGTGCTGAGTATGATTTATTTTTTGCAAATGGTGGGGATCAAAATAACAACAGTATTCCAGAGGCAAGTGTTTGTAAAGAAATAGGTATTGGACTCATTGATGGGCTTGGAAGAAAGATTCAATCTTCCTCATGGCTATTAAAAAAATTAGATGATAATTAAAAACATTTGTTGTATTGGAGCAGGTTATGTAGGTGGCCCTACAATGGCAGTTATTGCTTTAAAATGTCCTGAAATAAATATAACTGTTGTAGATAGTAATCCGGATAAAATTTACGGTTGGAATGGTCCATTAGACAATCTTCCTGTTTATGAACCAGGCTTAGCTGAGATTGTTGAAGAAGTTCGTGGGAAAAATCTTTTCTTTTCAGATGATATTGCTGGAAATATTGAAAAATCTGAAATGATTTTTATGGCTGTTAATACTCCTACCAAGACTGAGGGGGAGGGAGCAGGCATGGCTGCAGATTTAAAGTATGTTGAAGCATGCGCAAAAGATATTGCCAAATATTCAAAAAGTGATAAGATAGTGATTGAAAAATCAACACTTCCTGTAAAGACTGCTGAAAAAATCAAGGAAATTCTGGAAGAAAATTCAAATGGTATTCATTTTGAAATACTTTCAAATCCTGAGTTTTTAGCTGAAGGAACTGCTATACAAGATTTGTTTAAATCTGATAGAATTCTTATTGGAGGTGATAATTCAGAGTCTGGTCAAAATGCTGTAAAAGCATTAAGTGAAATATACAATAGGTGGGTTCCAAAAAGCAAAATTTTAACTACAAATGTTTGGTCATCAGAACTTTCTAAATTAGCATCTAATGCGATGCTTGCTCAAAGAATTTCTTCAATAAATAGTCTTTCTGCTTTATGTGAAAAGACAGGTGCTAAAATAAATGAGATTTCAACAGCAATAGGAATGGATCATCGGATAGGTCCGCATTTTTTAAGAGCCTCTGTTGCTTTTGGTGGTAGCTGTTTTCAAAAAGATATTCTGAATTTAGCTTATTTATGTCAATTTTATGGACTAAATGAAGTTGCTGAATATTGGCACCAAGTTGTAAAAATAAATGACTATCAAAAAAATCGTTTCGTTCAAAAGATAATTGATTTTTTTAATGGAGATGTAAAATCTAAAAGAATTAGTGTTGTTGGATGGTCTTTTAAAAGAGGTACAAAAGATACCAGAGAATCTCCCTCAATTCTTGTTGCATCTAGACTACTAGTTTTAGGTGCTGAAATAATTATCATTGACTCTCTTGTTGATAAAGAGAGGGTCAACCTCGATATTAATGAATGGTTGACTAATTATGGATTATCTAACGAAGAGTCAAATAAACTTTTAAAAAGAATTAAATTATCTCGGTCTTTTGATAATATCAATTCAGACCTTATATCAGTAATCCATGATATAGATAGCTTAGAAAGTGAAAAATTAAAATCTAATAATATCCCAATAATAAAAATTTAATGTTTAAAAAAATATTTATTTTTTTAGAAAAAAAAGAGAAAAAAAAGTTCCTAATATTAATAGTTTTTTTAATTTTTGGTCTTTTCATTGAAGCTTTGGGTTTAGGAATTATAGTTCCTATGATTTCTTTTTTTTTCGATGACAACATTATAAGGTATAAATCAGAATTAGCTGAATACTTCCCTAGAATTTTAGAATATTCAAGTCAAGAAATATTGATTGTTTTTATCTCTGTACTAATAATATTATTTCTATTGAGATCATTTTTTTTAATTTTTATAACATATCTAAATAACAGGTTTATATATGGTGTAAAAGAAAAAATGGCAGTCAAACTTTATGATAGTCTTTTGTTTAAAGATGAAATTTTATTTAATGAGACCAATTCTAATGACCATATAAACCTAATTCAAGTTGAATTAGAAAAATTTATAAGTTATTTGAAAAGCTATACAACTCTTTTAATTGAAATCTTTTTTATGATAACAATTTTAAGTGTTATGCTATACTTTGAGTTTAATCTAACTATTTTACTAGCAGCATACTTAGCTATTTTTCCACTTTTTTTATATGTATACTATAAAAAAAAATTAAGGCATTTAGGGGAGCTAAAGCAGACATTTGAGTTTGAGATTACGAATCTAATTATGAATGCAATAAACAATCTTATAGAAATTAGGGTATTAAACAAAAGATTATTCTTTAAAAATTCTTTTGCTGAAATTTATAATAGAAAGAAAAATATCATTGTAGACTATGCAGTAATTTCTCAGTCTCCTAGATATGTTTTAGAGTTAATTATTTTCCTTGGGATGTTGTTGATTTTTTCTTACAAATTCTTCTCTGATAATAATATTGAAGGTTTAATATCTTCAATGACTCTTTTTTTGGTTTCTTCATTAAGATTGATGCCATCAATAAATAAATTGATTATAAATACTCAAAACTTAAAATACTTTTCTAAATCAGTAGAGTCTATTAATAGTTTTTTAAAAAATGATGCTAGTAACTTTTTAATTAAGGAACCTTTAGAATTTAATAATGAAATCTCATTTGATGGTGTGTCATTTAGATACACAGACCAACATATTTTTAGAGATATGAGCTTTAAGATAAAAAAGAATGATTTTATTGGGATTGTTGGCCCTTCAGGATCTGGAAAATCAACAATTCTGAAGTTATTGATGGGTGTAATTAAACCTGATAATGGGACTATTAATGTTGATAACAGAAATTTTAATATTAAGAATAACTACATTAATATCGGTTATGTAGGACAAAGAGTGAATCTAATTAGGGGGACATTAACTCAGAATATAGCACTTGGATGTGAGGAAAAAGATATAGATAATGAGAAATTAGATTTTGCTATAGACACTGCTCAACTTAGAACTTTGGTGGATTCATTTGATGAAGGATTAAATAAAGTTGTAATAGATGGTGGTTTAAATTTTTCAGGTGGTCAGATTCAAAGAATAGGTATTGCAAGAGCACTTTATAATAATCCTGAAATTCTCGTTTTTGATGAGCCGACTTCTGCTATTGATGATAAATTGAAAAATAATTTCTTAAGAGATATCCATGCTATTTCGAAAACAAAAACAATAATTATGGTAACTCACAATAGATTAGACTTAAAAGATTGTAATAAAATAATAGAACTTGATAAATATGAATAATTATAAAAAACCATTTTTAATTGCAGAGATTGGATGTAATCATATGGGGCAATTAGAAATAGCTAAAGATTTAATAAATCTTGCTAAAATCAGTGGAGCAAGTGTAGCCAAATTCCAGAAGAGAAATAATATTAAGTTATTATCAAAAGAACAATACGGCTCACCACACCCTAATCCTAACAATTCTTATGGAAAAACTTATGGAGAACATAGGGAATTTCTTGAATTTAATATTGATATACATAAAGATTTAAAACTTTATTGCGAAGAGGTAGGTATTGATTATGCTACTTCTGTTTGGGATATTATTTCAGCTAGGGAAGTTATTTCATTAGAACCAAAATTTATCAAAGTTCCATCAGCTTGTAATAATAATGAAGAGTTATTGCAGGTATTAAGAGATGAATACCAAGGTGAAGTTCATATTTCAGTTGGAATGACAAACAAATTAGAAGAAGAAAAAATCATTAGTCTTTTCGAAAACAATAAAAGTGCTAAAGAAAGACTAGTAATATATAGTTGTACATCTGGATATCCAGTTCCTTTTAAAGAAATATGCTTGTTGGAAATATCTAGATTGCAAGAAGAATACGGAGATCGCGTTAAAAATATTGGTTTTTCAGGTCATCATCTAGGTATTGCTGTAGATGTGGCTGCCTTTACTCTTGGCACAAACATAATTGAAAGACACTTTACTAAAGATAGAACTTGGAAAGGAACTGACCACGCTGCATCACTTGAGCCTAACGGTCTCCTAAAACTTTCTAGAGATTTAAATGCTGTTTATGAATCATTAAGTTATAAGGAGCAAGAAATTTTGGAAATTGAGAAAGAACAAAGATTGAAGTTAAAATTTAAATCAAATTGAAAAAGACAATAGCATTTATTCCTTTACGATTTGGAAGTAAAGGCATTAAAAATAAAAATATAAAGGATTTTAATGGAAGACCTCTTTGTTATTGGTCTATTAAAGCAGCATCTGATTCTTTAAAAATAGATGAAATTTATATTTCTTCTGATTCTAAAAAAATATTGCAAACTGTAGATGATTTTAGACTTAAAAAAGTTAAAACGTTTTTAAGGAGTAAAGAAACTTCATCAGATGAAGCTTCAACAGAAAGTGCAATGATTGAAATAATTAATAATTTAAATTTTAATTACGAGTTCACTTTTGTCTTAATCCAAGCTACTAATCCCTTTTTGTCTAAAGAGGATTTAGATTCTGCTATTTTAAAATTACAAAAGGGTAAATCTATAATTTCTGTCTCTCCTTTTAAAAGATTTATTTGGAATGAAAATGGGCCATTGAACTATGACTATTTTCAAAGGAAAAGAAGACAAGACTTCAATGATTATTTCATTGAGAATGGCTCATTTTATATAAACTATGTAGGAGAAATTCTTAAGAATGGCTCAAGACTGTCAGGTGAGGTTGAATTTCAAATTATGAATGAGGAAGCATCTTTAGAAATAGATTCTGAGTTTGATTGGGATGTTGCGGAATATATTCATAGTAAAAAAATAAATCATAAGAATAAGATTAAACTTTTCTTGACAGACTTAGATGGTGTTCTAACTGATGGGGGTGTTTACTGTAATATGGAAACGGAATTTTTAAAAAAATTTAATGTTAAAGATGGGATGGGATTTGAATTATTAAAGAAAAAAAATATAAAAACAGGAATTGTTACAACTGAAAAAACATCTTTTTCTGATGTTAGAGCAAAAAAAATTAATTCTGATTTTTTAGTAAAAGGTAAATCATTTAATGGAAAGCTCAAGAGTGTGTTAAAAATTTGTGAGGACAACAAAATTGATCTTTCTGAAGTAGCATATATTGGTGATGACGTAAATTGTTTTGAACTTCTTAATAGAGTTGGTTATCCAGGCTGTCCTAATGATGCGGTCAGGAAAATTAAGAAAATTAATAATATTTATATTTCACCAAAAAGAGGTGGTGAGGGTTGTGTTAGAGATTTTATAGATAAAATATTAAATGAGTTTTAATGATACATAAGTTTTTAAAAACTAAAGTTGGGGTTTGGATAAGACGTAGATTAGAACACAGAAACAATAAATTTGAAAATATTCATGATGGTGAATCATGTTATATTTTTGGTGATGGACATTCAATTAAGTATTATGATATTTCCAGTTTCAAGGATAAAATTGGAATTGCTTGTAATCACTTTCCATTTCATAAAGATTTTAAAAAAACAAATGTTAAATATTCTGTGTTAATTGAGCCTTATTATTTTATGCCTTTTTTTGATAGAATCTTTAAGAATAGAAAAGTTGAAAGTATTTTCTCCTTTAACCCCATATCTTATAATTATAGAAAACTAATTAAGTCAAATAAAAGCATTAGTTTTTTTGTTAATCTAAGTAATTGGCTTTTTATAAGTGGAAAAAACGTACATTTTTTATACAGAAATATTTTATCTAAAAACAAGGAATATAATAATGAAATTTGTAAAAAATTTGACTGTGATAAAGGAGTTTTGAGGAGGGCTATATCGCTATGTGTTTATCTTGGCTTTAAAGAAATTAATCTGGTAGGATGTGACTATTTATTTTATCCAAAACAAATAGGTCACTGGTATGAAAAGGGTAAACCAATAATAGATTTTGAATATGATAAAAGTTATATAGATGAGTTTATATCTGAACTAAAAAAAGAGAAAATTAATTTTAAATTAATATCTCCGAATAAAGTAAAGTCAAATATTGATACAGTGACCTATTTTGAGTTATTTAATAAGGAAACAAATTATAATGAAAATACAGAATTGCTCACAAAAGAGGCTTTCAATTTTTTTTCTAAGCAAAAAACATTCAATCTTTAGTTCAACTCTATTTTAAATCAAATGTTTAATTTAATAATATTCATTTAGAATGAATCATTACGATTATGTCGAAAGGTCTGAGTCATTTTTTTTATCTGATATTGAGGATAGATCTTCAGACTTAAATTACATAATAAATAATTCTAATTTTTTAGTTCTGGGAGGTGCTGGTTCAATTGGGCAAGCACTAGTAAAAGAAATTTTTAAAAGACGCCCAAATAAACTTCATGTTGTAGATATTAGTGAAAATAATCTTGTAGAGTTAGTGAGGGATATTAGGAGTTCACTAGGCTATCTTTGCAAAGACTTTAAAACATATGCTTTAAATATTGATTCATTAGAGTATGACCGTTTTATTGAATCAGATGGCGAATATGATTACGTAATGAATCTTTCGGCCTTAAAGCATGTAAGAAATGAAAAAGATCCTTTTACTTCATTTAGAATGATTCAGACCAATATTTTTAATACAGAAAAAACTATTGATCAATCTATTCATAATAACACAAAAAAATATTTTTGTGTTTCAACTGATAAGGCATCAAATCCTGTTAATATGATGGGGGCTTCAAAAAGAGTTATGGAATTGGTTGCAATGAAAAAAAGCTCTAAAATTTCTATTTCATCATCTCGATTTGCAAATGTTTTATTCTCTGATGGATCTTTACTTCACAGTTTTAACAAAAGAATTCAAAAAAGACAACCCATTGTTGCACCGTTAAATATTAAAAGATACTTTATAACACCAGAAGAATCAGGTCAGCTATGCTTACTTTCAACTATTTTTGGTGAAAACAGAGATATCTTTTTCCCAAAACTAGATGAAAAAAAACACTTGAATACTTTTGAAGAATTAGCTATCAGGTTCTTAAAAATTAATGGATATGATGCTTTAAAATGTAAAACAGAAGAAGAAGCTAGAGATATAGCTTCAAAAAATAGAAATACAAAAATTTGGCCTTGTTATTTTTCATTATCAGAAACTACAGGAGAAAAACCTATTGAAGAGTTTTTTTCAAACACTGAAAAATTAGAATTGGGTTTATATAAGTCCATAGGCATAATTAAGGGAGAGATAAATCCTGGATTAATTGATAAAGTTGAATCCTTCAGAAAAAGAATAGAAGTTTTTAAAAGAGAAAAAAATTGGTCTAGAGATATATTAATTGAAATATTTAAAGAGACTATTGAAGAGTTTCAGCATATAGAAAAAGGTAAATTTTTAGATGATAAAATGTAAAATGAAAGCTAGAAATTTTAATTCACTTATTAGATCAATAGCCAAAGACCAGGATATTATAGGGCTTCATCCACCTCTTTTTATCGGAAATGAAAAGAGGTTTATAAATGAAACAATAGACAGCAACTATGTGTCATCTGTTGGTAAATTTGTAGATAAATTTGAGAAAAGTATTTCATCCTTAACAACTAGCAAATATAGTATAGCAACAGTTAACGGAACAAGCGCCCTTCAGATTGCTTTAATTTTAGGAAATGTCAAGCTAGGTGATGAGGTTTTAACTCAAGCTCTTTCTTTTGTCGCTACATCTAATGCAATATCTTATTTAAAAGCTAAACCTGTCTTTATTGATGTAGACATTGATACCATGGGAATGTCTCCTTTAGCATTAGAATCTTTTTTGGAAGAATTTGGTGAGAAAAGAGAAACAGGAACATATAATAAATTAACAGGAAGTAAAATATCAGCTTGCCTCCCTATGCACACATTTGGGTTTATGTGTAGAATTGATGAGATTAAAAAGATTTGTTTGAAATGGAAAATTAATCTTATTGAAGATTCTGCAGAAGCACTGGGAAGTCAATACAAATTGAAATATTCCGGAACATTTGGCCTGCTCTCAGCATATAGTTTTAATGGAAACAAGATTATAACTTCCGGAGGTGGTGGGTGTATTACGACTCAAGATGAAGAACTCTTTAAAAGAGCTAAACATATCACTACAACTGCAAAAATATCTGCAAACTATGAATATATACATGACGAGGTCGGATATAACTTTAGAATGCCAAATATTAATGCTGCACTTGCTTGTGCACAATTAGAATCATTCCAAGATATAATTAAGAATAAGAAAAAATTATATGAATTCTATGCTGAAGAGTTGCCATCAATTGGAATTGAACTAGCATCAATTCCAAAAGAAACAACTTGGAATTATTGGCTAATACCAATAATACTAGAAACCAAAAAAGATCGAGATTTATTTTTAGAACAAACAAATAAAGATAAAATTTTGACACGACCTATCTGGAGACTACTATACAAACTTCCAATGTATAGTGAATGTCAAAGAGACTCTCAAAAGAACGCATTGTTATTGGAGAGTAAAATAGTAAATATCCCAAGTAATGTTAGAATTTAATAAAGAAAAAAAGATTATAATTATCGGATACTCCGGACACTCTATTGAAATTATCAGTACGATCAAGAATCAAGGATATAAAATAAAAGGATATACCGAATTATCAGAAAAGAAAAACAATCCATATAAACTAAAATATTTAGGTGATGAAAACAAAGAAAATTTTAAATACTATGATAATAAATATTTATTCTTTATTGCAATAGGAGATAATGTAGTTAGGAAGAATAAGAGCGAACTATTGCGCTCCAAAGGATTAGATTTGATAAATGTAATTCATCCTGATTCTTCCATATCCAAAAATATAAAGATGGGATATGGAAATTTTATTAGCAGAAATGCATCCATTAATAATTTTGTTGAAATAGGAAATGGTGTAATAATAAATACTGCTTCTGTTATTGAGCATGATTGTATAATATCAGATGGAGTTCATGTTGCTCCAGGAGCAGTTTTATGCGGAGGTGTTAAAGTCAATAATAACACTTTGATTGGCGCGAACTCTGTAATTAATCAAAATATTACAATAGGAGAAAATGTGATTATAGGATCTGGTTCTGTGGTAATAAATGATATACCAAACGGACTCAAAGTATATGGAAATCCAGTAAAATAATATTAAAAAGAATGAGAACAATAATTATTGCTGAAGCAGGCGTAAATCACAATGGAAACATTGAAACTGCAAAGAAATTAATAAAAAAAGCTGCTGAAGCAGGAGCAGATTTTGTGAAATTCCAGACGTTTAAAGCAGATTCTCTTGTTAGTAAAAAAGCTAAAAAAGCTAAATATCAATTATCTGCAGAGAATAATGATGAAAAAGATCAATATACAATGCTTAAAAAATTAGAGATACCTTTAGAGTGGTATCCGATATTAATTAACTGTTGTAAAAAAAATGGAATTAAATTTCTTTCAACTGGATTTGACGAAAAAAGCATAGATTATTTAAACAGTTTAAATATAAGCTATATTAAAATTCCTTCAGGAGAAATCACCAATTTACCTTATTTGATTCATGTTGCAAAAAAACAGAAAAAGATAATTATTTCAACAGGTATGTGTCATGAATATGAAATTAAAAAAGCACTTGATGTCTTAATTCAATATGGTATTTCAAGAGAAATGATTTCTGTTTTACACTGTAATACCGAATATCCAACTCCAATGAAAGATGTTAACTTAAAGGCAATGTTGACTATTAAAAATAATTTGGATGTAGAAATAGGATATTCAGATCATACATTAGGTATTGAAGTTCCAATTGCTGCTGTTGCTTTAGGGGCAAAAATAATTGAAAAACATTTCACATTAGACAAGAATTTACCTGGGCCAGATCATTCTGCATCATTGGAGCCAAAAGAATTAAAAGTAATGGTAGAAGCTATTAGAAATATAGAACTTGCAACTAGTGGTAGCGGAATAAAAGAACCTAGTGAAAGCGAAATTAAAAACAGTACTATTGTGAGAAAGAGTATTCATTTGAATAAAAGTTTATCTAAAGGTCATATTATTTGTGAAGAAGATATCATAGCATTAAGACCTGGGGATGGTATTTCTCCACTAGAATGGAATACAATTCTTGGTAAAAAACTTAAAAAAGAAAAAAGACAATTTGATAAATTATCTTATTCAGATTTTAAATGAAAATAGGAATATTAACAAGCTCAAGAGCAGACTACGGTATATATGTGCCTTTAATTTCAAAGTTATCTAAAGATAGTCGGTTTGAGTTAACTATTATTGCTTTTGGAATGCATTTACAGAAACAATATGGAGAGACGATAAAAGAGATTGAAAGAGACAATTTTGGAGTCATCCACAAGGTAAAAGGTATGCCTAAAAACGATATGCCCGAAGATATATCAAAAGGATATGGAAAATTAATTATTGAATTTGCTAGTTATTGGAAAGAAAATAAATTTCATTGTGTTTTGGCTACAGGAGATCGTTTTGAAATGAGTGCTGCTGTTCAAGCAGGAATCCCCTATGGAGTTTTGTTTGCTCATTTGCATGGAGGGGAAACAACTCTGGGAGCAATTGATAATATTTATCGCCATCAAATAACATTAGCATCTAAAATGCATTTTGTAGCATCAGATGTTTTTAGAGATAAAGTTACAGAAATTGTAGGTTGCTCATCTAATGTTTTTAATGTGGGAGCATTAAGTTTAGATGGTGTTAATGAATTAATATTACCAGACTGGGATGATGTGAGATATAAATTTGGTATTCCTGACAAATCTTTCATTTTAGTTACTCTTCATCCCGAGACAATTGAAGTTGAAAAAAATGAACTTTATAGTTCAATAACTTTTGAAACTTTAGCAGAACTATGTCAACCCTACCAAATTATAATTACTATGGCTAATGCTGATACTATGGGTAAATATTATAGGGATATGGCATTTAAATTGAAGAAAAAATTTTCAGACTCAATAACTTTAGTTGATAATTTTGGAAAAGAAAATTATTTTTCAGCAATGAAATCTTCAAAGTTTTTGCTGGGTAATACCTCAAGTGGAATTATAGAAGCTGCATCATTTAGAAAGTTTGTAATTAATTTAGGTAAAAGACAAGAAGGAAGATTAAGAAATGCCAATGTTTTTGATGTAAACTTTAATAAAAATAAAATTATGAATTGTGTAAAAAGGATAGAAGAAAATCCAGTTTACAATGGCAGCAATAAGTATTTTAAAACTGACACAGCTAAGAATATTATTGATAAACTAATTCATGTATAATTATAAAAAACATTTAATTTCTGAATCTGCTGAGATAAAAGAAGCACTATTAATTTTAGATAAATTAAAAAGTGATGCTATTCTTTTTGTTCTTGATAGTAAACAGCAGTTAATAGGTAGTTTAACCTATGGTGATGTAAGAAGGGGACTTTTAAAAAAGTTAGAAATTAATGATGTTGTAAAACTTTTTATTCAAGATAATCCGAAGTTTATAAGAAAGGACAACTATAGTATTAAAGATATTATAGAGTTAAGAGAAAATAATTTTAAAGTAGTCCCTATTATTGATAAGGATAATAAAGTTGTAAATGTTCTTAATTTTAGAATTCAAAAATCATATTTACCAGTTGATGCAGTAATTATGGCTGGAGGCATAGGGAGTAGATTAAAACCTCTAACAGATTCCACACCAAAACCTTTATTAAAAGTTGGAGAGAAGACTATTATAGATCATATTTTAGATAGATTGCAACAGTTTGGAGTGGATAATTATTGGATATCTATTAGGTATTTAGGCAAACAACTTGAATCTCATCTAGGAGACGGGGTAAGCAGGAATGTAACCATGAAATATATTAGAGAAGATGAACCCTTAGGTACGATTGGAGCAGTAAGCAGAATAGATGATTTTAAACATGATTATGTTTTAGTTACAAATTCAGACATTATAACTAATTTAAATTATGAAGAATTTTTTCTAGACTTTGTAGAAAAAGACGCAGACATGTCAGTAGTTACAATTCCATACGTTATTGGTATTCCCTATGCTGTTATGGAAACAAGTAATAACCATGTTATTTCATTTAAGGAAAAACCAAAATACACATATTATTCTAATGGTGGAATTTATTTAATTAAACGAGCTGTAATAGACAAGATTCCAAAAGATGTTTTTTATAATAGCACAGATTTAATGCAAAAATTAATTGAAAATGGCAATAAATTGGTTTCATATCCAATACATGAATATTGGTTAGATATCGGTAAACACGAAGACTTTGAGCAAGCTCAAAAAGATATCAAAAAAATCAAATTTTAAATATGAAAAAAAAAATATTATGGTTGATTGCAGCAAGAAGTGGATCTAAATCTATTACTCATAAAAATATAAAATTATTGGGCGGTCATCCACTGCTTAGTTATCGAATAAAATCTGTAAAAAAGACAAGAAGTAAATATGATTTGTGGATTACTACAGATTCAGAAGAATATGCATCCATAGCTCAAAAATATGGAGCTGAAGTACCCTTTATAAGGCCTAAAGAATTATCAAAAGATGTTTCTTCTTCAATTGATGTTGTAATACACGCAATGGAACATGCTGAAAAACTTAATAAAAAATTTGATTATGTAGGTTTGTTAGAACCTACATCACCTTTTATATCATCAAATCAACTCGATGGAGCTTTAAGTTTACTCGAAGAACATAAGGAAGCATTAGCCGTAGTAGCAGTTAAGGAAAGTAGACCTAATAAAATTTTTATTCAAAAAGAAGATATGTTTTTGGAAGAACTGTCATTAAACTTAGAGAAATTGAAAACCTATGGCAGACAAGAGTTTGAAAAAGAAATTACTCCATCAGGGGGGTTCTATATAAGTAAGTGGAGTGCTCTTCTAGAAAATAAAACTTTCTATACACCTAAAACATTAAGCTTTGAAGTTGATGAGGTCTCAGCATTAGAAATAGACGAACCATTGGATTGGGAATTTGCAGAATTTATAGTTTTAAATAAATTAAATGAAATCAACAACAAATAAAGGACAGAGACTATATAGTCATGCCAAACAAATAATACCAGGAGGGACTCATCTTTTTTCAAAGAGACCAGAGTTATTTCTACCTAATTTATGGCCTGCTTATTTCAGTAAAACTAAAGGATGTCATGTTTGGGATTTAGATAAAAATAAATTTACAGATATGTCACACATGAGTGTTGGTACTAGTTCTCTTGGGTACTGCAACAGCAATATAGATAATGAAGTTAAGCTCACTGTAAAAAGGGGGAACATGTCAACTTTAAATTGTCCTGAAGAGGTAGAATTAGCAGAAAAACTTATAGAACTTCATCCCTGGGCCGAAATGGTCAGATTTGCCAGGACCGGAGGTGAGGCAAATTCTATTGCAGTAAGAATAGCTAGAGCCTGTTCAGGAAGAGATAAGATAGCTATTTGTGGATACCATGGTTGGCATGACTGGTATTTATCAGCTAACTTATCTGATAACTCCAATTTAGAAGATCATTTACTACCAGGGTTGAATCCATTAGGGGTTCCAAGAGAATTAAAAAACACAGTATTTCCTTTCAATTATAATGATATTGATGAATTAAAAAAAATAATAAAAGAAAACCCCGATTTAGCAGCTGTGAAAATGGAAGTAGTTAGAAGTGTTGAGCCTAAAAATGAATATTTACAAGAAGTAAGACGATTGTGTACAGAAAATAATATTGTTTTAATCTTTGATGAGTGTACTTCAGGGTTTAGGGAAACTTATGGTGGTGTACACAAAAAATACAATGTTTTTCCTGACTTATGTATGTTGGGTAAAGCATTGGGTAATGGATATGCTATTACGGCAGTGATAGGGAAAAGAGAAATTATGGAAAGTGCACAAAATACTTTTATTAGCAGTACTTTTTGGACTGAAAGAATTGGACCGACAGCTGGTTTAGCTACTCTTAAAGAAATGGAGAAGGTAAAATCATGGGAAATAATTACTGCTAAAGGAAAAACTATTAAGAATAATTGGAGAAAGTTAGCATCTAACCATAACATTAGTATAAAAATAACAGGTATGGATGCTTTAGCAACTTTTATAATTGAATCTGATAATTGGTTAAAGTATAAAACCTATATAACCCAAAGTATGTTAAAGAAAAACTTCCTTGCTGCTAATGTTGTTTATACTTCAACAAAACATTCTAATAAAATACTTAATGAGTACTTTGATTCCCTTGATAAGGTTTTTAGAAAAATTGGAGATTTCGAAAGAGGGGTAGACTCTGTAGATGATCATCTGATTTCCGATGTTTGTCAAAGTGCATTTAAAAGACTCAATTAAAAATAATTATAAAATTCTATTCTGAAATAAATGAGCGATAAATTAAAAAATAAAATTATTATTGTTACTGGTGGTAACGGTCTGTTGGGTTCTGCTATAGTAGAGCATATCAGACAAGAAGGTGCATTTTGTATCAATTTTGAAATAAACCATAAAACTAACGATGACCTTTCTAACGTAGAGTGTGATATTACGAATAAAGATTCTATTGATAATGCTTTATCATTAGTTTTAAAAAAATATAAAAGAATTGATGGGTTAGTTAATAATGCATATCCTCGAAGTGATGATTGGGGCAATAAGTTTGAAGATATAAAATTAGATTCGTGGAAGCAAAATCTTGAATGGCAACTCAACAGTTATTTTTATTTATCACAACAAGTTGCCAATCTTATGGAGAAACAAAATAAGGGTAGTATCATAAACATGGCTTCTATATATGGTATTGTAGCTCCAGACTTTTCAGTTTATAATGAAACAAATTTGACAACTCCTGCTGCTTATTCTGCAATTAAAGGGGGTCTAATTAATTTAACTCGCTATATGGCATCCTATTTTGGGGCAAAACAGATAAGAGTTAATGCTATTTCTCCAGGCGGAATCTATGATAACCAGAATATGACTTTTGTTCAAAATTACGAAAAAAGAGTCCCTATGGGAAGAATGGGAAGTCCGGATGATATTTCGCCAGCAGTAATTTTTTTACTATCTAATGATTCGAAATATATTACAGGTCAAAACATAATAATAGATGGTGGCTGGACCTGCATCTGATTATTTATTTTAATTTTTTTAAAAATAAATTATGGTAGAGTTTATAATGTATCATTATGTTAGAGATATAAAAAACTCTTTATTTCCAAATATTAAAGGCTTAGACATTAAAGAATTTAAATTTCAAATTAATTATTTGAAAAAAAATTATAACATTATAAGCCTAGAGGATTTTTTCAATAATGATTTTAATCAAAATCAAAAAAACTGTGTTTTAACTTTTGATGATGGATATATAGATCACTACAATTTTGTTTTGGAAGTTTTATTGAAAAATAATATTAAAGGTGCATTTTTTCCACCTGTTGATGTTGTTGATAAGAACACTTTATTAGATGTAAATAAAATCCATGTTATTCTAGCTTCTGCCGAAGAACAAACAATTTTCAAAAGGCTGAAATATCACTTTAATAAAAGGAATATGTCAGGAAAAAAATTAGATTATTATATTAATTCCATAGACACCGCAGATAGATATGATAATAAAATTACAGTTATAATTAAAAGATTACTGCAAACTAAACTTGATTATGAATTAAGAAGTAAGCTATGTGACGATTTATTAACTGATTTTTCAGATTTTTCAATTGACTACCTCAAAGAGGTTTTTTATCTTAATTTCGATCAATTAATAGAGATGAAAGATATGGGGATGCATATAGGCTCTCATGGAAAATCTCATTATTGGTTCGATTCGTTAAGTAAATTAGACCAAGAAAAAGAAATTGTTGAATCTAAATTTTTTTTAAAGAACATTTATCAAAACGAATCATTTTTACTGTCAATGTGTTTCCCGTATGGCAACTATAACAATTCTACTCTTAGCTTAATAAAGAAACATGATTTTAAAATAGGACTAACAACTAAACCAAATAAATTCAATGATCTAAAAGATAATTTATTGGAAATACCAAGGTTGGATACCAATGATTATCCAAAATTTAATTTATAAGAAGTGAAAATTGAAAAATGTAAAACAATTGACAAGGAATTATTAGTTTCTTACATTGATAATTTCTGGCAAAAAAATCACATTTTAGTTAGAAATCAAGATTTATTTAATTGGCAACATCTAGATAATTCTTTTTATAATTTTTATGTTTTTAAAAATGAAGATAAAATTTGTGGAATAATAGGTTTTATTCCAACGAATCAATATGATTCTAGCTTAGCAAACAATAAAGATTATTTTGGAGCGATTTGGTCAGTAAACAAATTAGCTCCACCAGCTGCTGGACACTTTTTGTTAAAAAAGATGATAAGTTCGGAAGCTCCTAAATTTATTGGTTTTGTTGGTATTTCCGAGCAAGCAAAATTTTTTTATAAAAAATTGAACCTAGAAATAAATTCCTTAAATCACTATTATATAATTAATAATTCTTTTAAAGAGTATAAAATATTAAAAAGAAAAAAAGAGCAAAAGAGTTATTTAGATATTGAAGATTCTAATTTAACATTAATCAAAATTGATAATTTATCAGTTTTAAAATTATCTCATAAATATAAGCCTGAAAAAACAATTGACTATTTAATAAATAGGTATCAAAAACATCCAGTTTATAAATATTTTTTTTACGGATTAAGAAATTATAAAAATAATATCCAATGCGTTTTTATTATTAGAAAGCAGATTTATTTTGATAGATCTTGTCTCAGGATTGTAGATGTTTATGGAGATATTGATAATATTAAATCCTTAAAAAAACAATTTGAAAATTTACTTTCTATGGAAGATGCAGAATATGTTGATGTTCTAAATTATGGAATTTCAGAAACAACATTTAAAAAAATAGGATTTTCAAAATTAGATTTTTCTTCAGATAACATTATCATTCCAAATTTTTTTCAACCATTTGTTCAAAAAAATATTGAAATTGAGTTCTCTTATATAAGCAAATATGATGATTTTGTTATTTTTAGAGGTGATGGAGATCAAGATAGACCAAGCTAAATTTGTAATATAATTTTTAGAAAAATAATAATAGCATTAACATAAATAATAACTTTAATAACTATAATAATAATTCATGGAAAATTTAAAAAAATATAAAGACGTTTTTATCAAAGCTTTTCAAATTAAAGAAAACCAATTAAAAGGTTTAAAATATCAAGATATAGATGAATGGGATAGTGTAGGTCATATGGGCCTAATGACTGATTTGGAAGAAGCTTTCGATATTGAAATGGATATAGATGACATTATTGATTTTTCAAGTTTTGAAAAAGGTATGGAAATTGTTGGGAAATATAATATAGACATCAATGGATAAAATTAATTTAGACATACCCGGAATTATGGCATGTCAAAAGAATCGACACCCACTTCTTTTTATTGATAAAATAGTAGATACCATCCCCGGTGAAGAGGCAAATTCCATCAAATGTTTTTCTTATAATGAGTGGTTTTTTCCAGCACATTTTGAAGATGATCCAAGTGTTCCTGGGTTCATTTTAGTCGAATCAATGGTTCAGACCTTCATAATGACATTTTTGACATTAGAGGAGCATAAGGGTAAAAAAACAAATTTTATTAGCATTAATAACGTAAAGTTTAAAAGAATGGTTATTCCCGGTGATGTGCTCAAAATAAATGCAAAGTTGGTTTCTTTTAAAAGAGGTATTGCTAAAGGTGTAGCAGAGGGATCTGTTGACGATAATTTAGCATGTCAAGCTGAATTCACAGTTTGTCTTCCAGATGTTTTATCTAGCTTAAAGCCTAATAGTTAAAGTGAGATTATCCGATTATATTATATCAAGAATCTACGCTTTAGGCACAGATACATTATTCTCAGTTTCTGGGCGTGGTATATTATTTCTCACTGATGCTGTAGCAAAACATAAAAAAATTAATAACATAGCTACACATCATGAACAAGCTGCTGGATTTTCTGCCGTTGCCTATGCACAAAAATCAAATAAATTAGGAGCTTGTTTAGTTTCAACCGGATGCGGAAGTACAAATGCCATAACTGCAGTCTTATCAGCTTGGCAAGATAATATTCCATGTCTTTTTATCTCTGGAAATAATACTTTAAATGAGACTACAAATTATACAAAAGCCCCTATAAGAACCTACGGTCAACAAGAAGCAAATATTATTCCTCTAGTAAAATCTATTACTAAATATTCTTTGATGATTACTAAGCCTGACGATATTATTGAAGAATTGGACAATGCAATAAAGATAGCTCTAGAAGGAAGAAAAGGTCCGGTTTGGATAGATATTCCTTTAGATATTCAAAGCGCAATAATTGATTTTGATGAAACGTTAATTGATAGGAAAATTGTTTTTAAAAAACCTGTTAATCCAAGTGAAAATGAAATTGATTTAATAAAAGAAAAACTAAGTAAATCAAAAAGACCAATTATTTTAATTGGTTCTGGGATTAAATCTTCAAATTCAGAAAAAATTTTTCAAGCCTTTGTTGAGAAGAATAAAATTCCTGTAGTATTTTCTAATTCTGCATGTGATATTTATGGTAGTTCTAATGAATTCTCAATAGGGTCAATTGGAGCTATGGGTGCTTCAAGAGCAGGTAATTTTGCATTACAAAATTCAGATTTAGTTTTAGTAATTGGTAATAGATTATCTTCATATGCAACTGGAAATGACTTTTGTAAATTTGCAAGAAAAGCTGAAATCGTAGTTGTTGATATAGATCTAGATGAGTTTAAAAAAGAGACAGTCAAAATTGATCAATTTATTCATTCAGATGCAAAAGTTTTTATAGAAAAACTATTGGAAGTAGAATTTAAGCTTAAAATAGAAAACTGGTTGAATAAATGTTTGCACTGGAAAAAAATGTTTGGTTCTGTTGAACCGGAATTTAAAGCATCAACAAAAACAGATTTATATGAATTATGTGATGTGCTAAGTGATATTCTTCCAGATAAGTGTTCAATTGTAACAGACTCAGGCTATAATGAGGTAATACTTCCTACTAATATTAAATTTAAAAATGGGCAGGATTCTATACACCCTATTTCACAAGGTGCTATGGGGTATGCATTAGCTGGAGCAGTAGGAGCATATTATGCTAAAAAGGATAATATTTTTGTAGTGGTTGGGGATGGCTCTATAATGATGAATCTTCAAGAATTACAAACAATTAAACATAATAAAATTCCTGCAAAGATAATTGTTATCAATAATAATGTTTATGGTATCATTAGAAGAAGACAAAAAGACTTATTCAGAAGGAGAACTATTGGAGTAGATCCATCAGATGGGGTTAGCTGTCCTGATTTTGAGAAAATAGCCAATGCTTTTGATTTAAAATATTTAAAAATTGATAAAAAAGAGACTTTAAGATCTAAGTTGGAGGCTGTCATAGATCTAGAAGCACCAATTTTAATTGAAATAATGTGTAGAGAAGATCAATCTTACATAGAGGTTGGTACTTCTAAAAACTTGGAAGGAAAATATGTAAGTAGACCTCTGGAAGATCAAATCCCTTTTTTGGATAGAGATATTTTTTTAAATGAAATGATAATCAACCCAATAGATCAATAAATGGAAATAATATTAAACAATAACAGAGAAATAGGTGATAAATTTGCACCGTATTTCATTGCAGAAGTTAATACTAGTCATTTTGGAGATATTGAGAAAGCCAAAGATCTAATTGATGCTGTAAAAAAAGCTGGTGCTGATTGTGTTAAATTTCAATCTTGGTCAACTGAAAGTCTATATAGCTCTGATTTTTACAGAGAAAACCCCATGGCTAAAAGATTTGTGAAAAAATTTTCACTTGACGAAAAAGATCAGAAAACTTTATCTGAATATTGTAAATCCGTAAATATTGATTTCGCATCTACTCCCTATTCAATTGATGAAGCTAATTTCTTAATAAATAAATGTAATGTACCCTTCATAAAAGTAGCTTCAATGGATATTAATAATTATCGTTATTTAAAATACTTAGCAAAGACAGAATCAGCTATTATTATTTCTTCAGGTATGGCTAGTTTTGATGAAATAATCAAAGCTATTAAATTACTAGAATCTGAAGGTGCATCAAATGTAATATTACTTCATTGTATTTCTATCTATCCAGCACCTCCAGAATTAATTAATTTAAATCATATTAGATTTTTAAAAGAATCTTTCCCAAATATTGCTATTGGATATTCTGATCATACATTGGGGACTGAGATTGGTATTGCCTCAATTGCAATGGGAGCCTGTGTAATTGAAAAACATTTTACTCTTGATTCAAGCGTAATTGGCATGGACAATCAAATGGCAATAGAAGAAGAAGAATTAACTCAAATGGTTACTTCAATTAAAAATACTTTTTTGGCTTTGGGTACTCAGAAGAAAGTTGTCTCCGATGAGGAAATTGCTCAAAGTAAAAAAATGAGGAGAAGTTTAGTGACGACTAAAGAAATGAAAATAGGTGATATTCTAACTGAGGATTGTTTAGAAGCAAAAAGACCAGGAACTGGTATATGTGTGTCAGAATGGGATAAATACCTAAACAAGAAAATAATTAAACCAATATCAAAAGATAGTTTATTAACTGAAGATCATTTTGAATAATTGATGCACAATATGTTTAATGAAAACTCAATATTAATAGGGGAAAATGGCAAAGAGTATTTATTAAAAAATATAATTGAGCAATCTGACTTATTTATAAATTCATTTTTAAAAAAGCGAGAATTAATAATTTTTTTATGTAGTAATACTATTGATTCCATTTCCTTATATGTTAGTTTTATTAACAAAGGTGTTGTTCCAATTATAATAAATTCAGATATAGAGAAGTCTTTAATCATAGATATTATAGAAAAATACTCTCCATCATATATATTCAGTCCAATAACTAATCAAAATTATGATTTTAATTATTCTGAATTTCTAACATATAATTCATTTATAGTTTTAAAAGCTAGAAATTTATTTCAAACAGAATTAGATTCAGAATTAGCAATCTTAATGTCAACCTCAGGAAGTACAGGAAGTCCAAAATTAATCAGAATTTCATACAATAATTTATTATCTAATGCTATTTCAATTAGCAATTATTTAAACTTAAATTCTGATGAAACTGCTATAACAAATTTACCGATAAACTACTCGTATGGTTTGTCGATAATTAATAGTCATTTATATGTTGGGGCTAAAATAGTTGTTACTGAAAAAAGTATAATTCAAAGAGATTTTTGGGAGTTAATGAAAATAAATAATGTTACTTCATTGTCTGGTGTCCCATACACATATGAAATTCTAAAAAAACTTAGATTTTTTAAGATGGATCTCCCTAGTATCAGATATATAACACAAGCTGGTGGTAAATTATCTAACAGTATTATCAAAGAATTTGCAAATCAATGTTTAAGTAAAAATATTGATTTCTTTGTTATGTATGGACAAACAGAGGGTACTTCAAGGTTAAGTTATTTAAATCCTAATAAAATTTTACAAAAGTTAGGAAGTGTTGGCAAGGCTATACCAGGTGGTGAATTTAGGTTAGTAAATAATAAAAATGAAAAAATTAAATTAGCAAACATTGAAGGTGAATTAGTTTATGTTGGCAAAAATGTTATGATGGGTTATGCGAGTGAGAAATTTGATTTATCCAAAGCTGCTGAGTTGAATGATACTCTTTACACAGGAGATTTAGCATATAAGGATGAACAAGGATATTTTTTTATAACGGGAAGAAAAAAAAGATTTATTAAGATTTATGGGAATAGGTTTAGTTTAGATGAAATAGAAAACCATATAAAGAACAATGGAATTGAATCAGCATGTACTGGAGATGACGATAAATTGAAGGTTTTTATAACGGATATCAATTATGAGAATAAGGTAAAGAATATTTTAAAGAAACTTAAGATTCAAAAATCTGCTTTTCAGATATTAAAGATTAAAACTTTAACAAAAAATAGCTCGGGAAAAGTTTTATACAGTAAATTGAAAATTAATGAAAAATAATGAATTAGGCTTTGAGAAATTCTCATTGTATTCAATGAGAAAAGAAGAAAAAAATGAATTTATTAATTCAAAACTAAAATTCTTGTTTAATCATCACATAAGTAAATGTTTGAATTATAAAAAAATGATGGAGTCTATACGTTTTGACATTAAAAAAATGAGTTCTACGGAAAATTTTCCTTTTTTACCAGTGAGATTATTCAAACTACATGAATTGAAATCAATAAAAAATAGTCAAATAATCAAGACGATGACCTCATCTGGTACTTCAGGACAAGAAGTTTCTAAAATTTACATTGATAAATTCACTTCTGCCATTCAAACAAAAGTTTTAACAAAAATTATGTCAAATTTTCTTGGAAAATCAAGAGCTCCTATGATAATAATTGACTCTGAGGAAACTGTAAAAAATAAAAAAAAAATTTCTGCTAGAACAGCTGGTATTTTAGGTTTTTCATTTTTTGGTTCTAAAAAAATATTTGCTTTAAATAACGACATGACACTAAATTATGACAAGGTTAGTGACTTTGTTAAACAAAATAAGGATAAAACAATTTTACTATTTGGATTTACCTCTATTGTATATGAGCATTTTTATAAAGATTTAGAGAAGAGTAATTTGAAATTGGATCTATCAAATGGAGTTCTTATTCATGGTGGTGGTTGGAAGAAGTTAATAAATATAGCTGTTGATAGTAAGACTTTTAGAAAAAATTTAAAGAGTGTTTGTAATATTAATCGAGTTCATGATTATTATGGTATGGTAGAACAAACAGGCTCGATTCACATGGAATGTGATGAAGGTTATTTACACACATCAGAATATTCTGATATAATTATTAGAGATTTTAAAAATTTTGAAGTTTTAGACAATGGAGAAGAAGGTATTATTCAACTTATCTCATTAATTCCTCATAGTTACCCGGGACACTCTATTCTTACTGAAGATACCGGATATATAGTTGGAGAGGATGATTGCACATGTGGAAGAAAAGGAAAATATTTTAAAATAACCGGTAGAATTAAAAATGCAGAACTTAGAGGTTGCAGCGATACTTATAACGATGGAAACTAAAACACATAATCTTACTAACTTAACAAACATAAATTTAGATATAGAAGAACTAAAGAAATTAAATTCTTTAGAAGTTTTTTCCTCAATAACCTGCAAATGGTTAAGTGAACTATCTATTTTTTTGTTAAAAGATCGTAGAACAAAAAAATTTCCAGATGTTGCAACTTTTGCTTTTTATTGTAGAAAAGCAAATATATCTAAATTAAAAGCGAATCATTATAATCCCGATGAAATTAGGATCGGAAAAGGTATTGCATTCCATATAGCGCCAAGTAATGTGCCAGTAAATTTTGCCTATAGTTTAATTGCAGGATTATTTTCAGGAAACATAAATATTGTTAAGATACCATCTGAATATTTTGAACAAATAGATATTATTATTAATGCAATAAACATAACACTTGCAAAAAATAAATATAAGGAATTAAAGAAAAGAATTTTTATTGTAAAATATGATACTAACTCAGACATTACCGCTAAAATTTCAAGAATATGTGATATAAGAGTTATATGGGGTGGGAATGAAACTGTATCAAATGTTAAAAAAATAGTTTCAAATCCAAGATCCATAGATATATCTTTCCCAGATCGTTATTCAATATGCTTAATTGATGCAAAGAAATATTTGGCATTAAATGAAAAAGCTAAACTGAGTGAATCTTTTTATAATGATACGTATTTATTTGATCAAAATGCTTGTACAGCACCTCATTCTTTATTTTGGATTGGTAAACGAAATGATATAAAAAAAGCAAAAGGAATATTTTGGGATATCTTGGAAAAAACAATCACAGATAAGAATTACCTGCTCCACGAAATTACAGCAGTCGACAAGATGGTTACTTTTTATAATCAATCAATGGCCCAAAATTCAATATCTAAAACCCAGAGTAAGAACAATTTAATTTGGAGAATAAATAATGCTAGTATTTACGAAGACATTGACAAGTACAGGTGTACAAGTGGTTATTTTAATGAGTTTGAAATTAATCATATAAATGAAATAAATAAATTGATTAAAAGAAATTATCAAACTATGTCTCACTATGGAATTAGTAAAGAAGATTTGGTAAGCTTTTTTAAAGATAACAAACCTCTAGGTATAGATCGTGTAGTCCCAATAGGTAGCACCTTAAATTTCTCTTTAAATTGGGATGGTTATGATTTAATAAATCAAATGTCTAGGATTATTGAAATTAAGCAGATCTAAAGAGCAGAAGAATTAAAATGAATTTTAATTTACTTATATAAGTTTGGATACATTGAATATTATGGTATTAAAAATCATTACAATTTAGAGGTAGATGGAGTATACTCGTTATAATCAAATTATTTATTTAAGCAGTCTTCCTTTAAGAAATTTATCAAAGGATTTTTATGTTCATGAATTAAAAAATATAAAAGGTTTAGATGTTCAATTTTGGAATCTTACAGAAGTTTTATTTAGTTTAAAAACAAATGATGAAAAAAATCTTTTTGAAAAAAATATTGGTAACCACACACAGTTTAAGAATGCAGTAAAACTTCAGAATAATGAAAAGACACTTTATATAACATCTATTGCATTTGAATACAGGTCTTTACTTTTGTATTACTTTTTAAAAAAATATAATTGTAAAACACTTTTTTTTGCAAGAGGCGCCCTACCTCAATATAAACGCATTAACAAATTAAATAATATTAACTTCGATAGAATTATAATTTTTTTCAAAAATAGAATAGCTTTTTTATTTAAGTATTTAAATGTTGTAAATACATTTAATTATCTTTTAATATCAGGGCTAGATGGGTATAAGACTATAGGAGTTGGATCAGGAATAGATTTAAAAAAATCTAAAAAGTATTATATAAATTCTGTAGATAAAGAAATTTACGATGATGCTAATTATGAATTAGCATTAGATAATAATATTCTTGTTTTTATAGATGAGTACATGCCTTTTCACCCTGATTTTAAATTACTTAATATAAACACTGTACCAGAGTCAGAATATTATAATGAATTAAATTTATTTTTCTCCAACATAGAAAAAAAATTAAAAATGCAAGTTGTCATTTGTGCTCATCCAAAAGCAGAGAAATATAAAACCAAAAATTATTTTGATAATCGAAAGATTTATTTCAATAAAACATGTGAAATAGTTAAAACATCACGAGGAGTAATTTCTCATAATTCAACTGCAGTAAATTTTGCTGTTTTGAGTAAAAAGCCAATAATTTTTATTACATCAGGCTTGATTAAACGTTTTAATCCAGTATTAGATAAACAGATACTTCTGCATTCAAAAAATTTGAATTCAAACTGTATTGATATTGATAATTATCAGCAGGAAAATTTAATTTTTTGGAAAATTAATGAAGTATTCTATAAATCTTGGAAAAGAAAATACTTAACTTACAACGTAAATCAAAATAAAGTAAAGACTATAGAAATACTTAAAGAAATTGTGTCAAAAGGTGCATAAATAACTTTAAAATTTATAATTACATATTCTAGACTTACGGTATATTTTTATTTCATTTTGTTTAATTCAATAAATCCATTAGAGCTTAATTTATTATGACTAATCAAATTAGAAAAGCAATAGTTTCATTTTTTATACCTATACTTTATCTTTTAATAATCTGCCCTATTTCAATTTTATTAAGGTTAATTAATAAAAAGTTTATTCCTACTAAATTTGATCAAAATAAAAATAGTTATTGGCTTTCAAAGCGTGAAAAAAAAGGTGGAGAAACAGATGGTTTTTATAAACAATTTTAAAGAAAATAATTTTAATTTATATTAAATGAAAATATTAGGAATATCTGCATTTTATCATGATTCTGCTGCCACTTTATTAGTAGATGGAAAAATAGTAGCTTCAGCACAAGAAGAAAGATTTACAAGAATAAAACATGATAAGAACTATCCAAAAGAGTCAATAAAATTTTGTTTAGATTACTGTAAATTATCAATAGATGATATTGATTATGTCTGTTTCTATGAAAAACCTTTTATGAAATTTGACAGACTAATTAAAACACATGTATCTTTTTTTCCAAGTGGCTACAGATATTTTAAAGAATCTATGTTTGAATGGTTGAGTAGTAAAATCTTCCTTAAAAGACAACTAATAAAAGAATTAAAAAAATTGAGCTTTAACTCTAAATGGAATGAAAAGCTTGTTTTTTCTGAGCATCATTTAAGTCATGCTGCAAGTGCTTTTTATCCTAGCCCTTTTGAAAGCTCAGCAATATTAACTATTGACGGCGTTGGAGAATGGACAACTACTGCTTACGGAGTTGGAAAAGGAAATAATATTGACATTTTTAAAGAAATCCATTTCCCCCACTCTTTAGGACTTCTATATTCTGCTTTCACATCATATTTAGGTTTTAAAGTTAATTCTGGTGAATATAAGCTTATGGGTTTAGCTGCTTATGGCGATCCAATTTATGCAGATTTAATTAAAGATAATTTAGTAGATATAAAAGATGATGGTAGTTTTCGTTTAGACATGTCCTACTTTGGTTATGGAAATAGTTTTCAGATGACCACAAAAAAATTTCATATTCTTTTTGGTTCAGCTCCAAGAAAGCCAGAAACAGATATATCTCAAAGAGATATGGATCTAGCTGCAAGTATACAGCTTGTAACTGAACAGATAGTAATGAAATTATCTCAGTTTGTTCTAAAAGAGACTGGAGAAAGAAATTTAGTATTGGCAGGAGGTGTAGCCCTAAATTGTGTTGCAAATGGTAAGCTATTAAAGGAAGGACTAGTTGAAAATATATGGATTCAACCAGCATCAGGAGATGCAGGTGGTGCTCTTGGAGCAGCTCTAGCAACTTATTATAAGATGTTAAGAAAACATAGGAATGTAAATAAAGATGACTCCATGCAAGGGAGTTATCTAGGTCCAGAGTTTACACAAGAAGAAGTTGAGAGATCTTTAAATGATTTAGGGGCAAATTTCTCAGTATTGGAAGATGAAGATCTTTTAAAAACAACGTGTGATTTATTGATAAATGGAAAGGCAGTAGGCTGGCATCAGGGAAGAATGGAGTTTGGTCCTAGAGCTTTGGGTTCTAGATCAATTTTAGGTGATCCAAGATCACCAGAAATGCAGAAAACACTCAATTTAAAAGTTAAGTACAGAGAATCTTTTAGACCTTTTGCACCATCAATTTTATATGAAACTTTATCCAAATGGTTTGATCTTGAAACAAAAAGCCCATATATGGGAATTGTTTCAGAAATAAAAAAAACACACAGAAAGGACTTGCATGGCAAGGAAAAAAAATCTTTTGGCTTAGATAAATTATATCTACAGCGTTCTTCTTTACCAGCAATAACTCATGTAGATTATTCTGCCAGAATTCAAACAGTTCATAAAGAAACAAATCCAAGATATCATGCTCTTATCTCTAAATTTTATGAGTTAACAGATTGTCCTGTTTTAATTAATACTTCCTTTAACATCAGAGGTGAGCCAATAGTAAATAGCCCAATGGATGCGTTTAGATGTTTCATGGGGACTGATATGGATGTTCTTGTTATTGGTAATTGCATGCTTAAAAAGGAAGATCAAGATTCTTCCTTATTTAAAGATTACAAAAGTAATTTTAAGTTAGATTAATAAATATAAAATTTAGTAAAAAAAGAAATGAGTACAACTTGTTTTAAAAATACAATTAATAAGTTTTTGTCTTATTTTAATAGGAAGAGTAAAAAAGCTGATCCAAAAGCCAACAAAAAAAACACTGATTCTAAAGAAGAGACTTCTGACGATATCTATCCTCTTTGGTAGACAAATAAAAAATGAAAAAAATTCTTTCGTTGTTAGTAAATTTAGTTAAATACCAACTTTTTAATATTATAAGAGGTTTTGTTACCCTATTTTTTTTATTTGTCTTTTCACCTTTATTAATAACTGTAGTTTTCGGATGGCCATTTTTAATAGAAAGATTTTCTAGTTATAGTTACTTTGAGATTTTCGCCATACAAATTATTGCTTTAATGTTTATTTATTTTATTGTTTCCTTTGCCCTACTAATTTTGGCTGAAATTTCTTTTAGATTTCTATACTTCTTAGTTAAGAGGGAAAGATATATTCCTCAAAAAAGAGCAAAAGCTAAAAATTTATATGCCAAGCCTCATCCTTATATCCCTTATGTTAATAAGCCTAATTTCAAAATTCGTGGAAATGATACTACAAATTACCCTCTTAACAAAGGAAAATTTACTCATAGTAAATTAACAACTAACAATATGGGATTTGCAAATGGGCCAAACGGAGATAGAGATGTATCTATTAATAAGCCTGAACATTTGTATCGTATTAATTGTATTGGAGCATCAACTACAGGTAATTATATCTCTGAAGGTAACAAGAATTATTCTTATCCTTTAGAATTAGAAAAATTACTAAATGAATTAAGTAGTCGAGAAGTTGAAGTTAATAATTTTGGTTTAGGAGGATATAACTCTGCAGACATATTAGTAAGGTTTATACTTGAGATTGTCGAGACTAATCCTGATATGATAATTATTTATCATGCACACAATGACATTAGTTCATATCTAACTCCAGATTTTAAGTATGATTATAGCCACTCAAAAATTAATCTTGGAGAGAACTATTGGAAATTTGAAATAGGTGAAAAGATACCTTTTTTACCCTTTCAGTTTATCAATTTTATTTTGGAGAAATGGTTCCCGATTGGAGTGAGAAATTCACTACTTGATTTTATTTCTAAAGGAAAAATGAATCTCGATATTGATCCTAAAAAAGGTTTACAAGTTTATAAAAGAAACTTAGAATATTTAATAGAAATATGTAAAAAAAGAAATATAGAGGTAGTTCTTAGCACTTATGCTCATTTCTTGCACAATGATATTAGAGACAGTAAGCTTCATAGAAAACTAAGGGAAATTATTTTTAAAGAAAATGAAATAATGAGAGATCTATCAAGGCTTCATGAACTAACAATTGTTGATAATGCTAATTTGATTCCTTCTGAAGAAAAGTACTTTCTTGATAGTTTGCATTTTACTCCAGAAGGAATGAAATTATTAGCTAAGAACATTGCTAAAGGCTTAAAGTCTTATATAGATTAGAAGAAATGATAAAGCTATCAATATGCATTCCAACTTATAATCGAGCGCAACACCTTTCAAACTGCTTACAATCTCTTATTTCTATGAGAAAACCAAAAGGTTTTCAATTCGAAATATGTATATCAGACAATGGATCAAATGACAATACTAAAGAAATTGTTGACAGAGCAAAAGAAGATATAGATATAAATTATAGTAAGAATAAGAGTAACCTTGGAATAGCTAGAAATTTTTTAAAAGTAGTGTCAATGGCTAAAGGAGAGTTTGTGTGGTTGATTGGGGACGATGATTTATTATTACCACATGCATTAGATACATTAGAAGTTCTTTTTAAGAAGCATAAAACTGTTAATTTCTTTTATATAAACTCATATTTATTAGATAAAGATTACATTTTGTCATTTCCCCAACCCTTTGATATTTCAAAATTACCAAGTAAGATGGATAAATTTTCATTGTACAAAAAATCTCAGGAATTAAATTTTTTAGAACTAATTAACCCAAAAGTTTCATTTGATTTTTTAGGAGGAATGTTTCTTTCGATATTTAAAAGAAATATGTGGTTAGATAATGTAAGTATTTTAAATAATGAAGCAATTAAAGATGCTAGAGTATTTTCTCACTTTGATAATACCTTCCCACATGTTAAAATTTTTTCTGTTGCATTCTCTAAATCAAAAGCCTATTTTCAATCAGATCCATTAAGTGTTTGTCTTTCTGGAGCGAGAGAATGGGCACCGATGAATCCACTTGTGTCAAGTGTTCGTTTAGTTGAAGCATTGGATGAATATAGAAAAAATGGATTAAACTATTTTCAATACATAAATTGTAAAAACTATGCATTGTCAAATATTATTCCACATTTATTAAAAATGTTTCTCAATAAAGAGAAAAGTGGGTTTATATATATAGATCTTAAAAAACACATTTTAAGGAATATGCTATATCCAAATTTTTACTTTTCGCCTGTATATTATTTTATTAGAAAAGTTAAATTAGTGACAAGAATGTTAGTTAATTAATTGAAAACGATTTAAAATTAAATTTATAATGGAGAAAATTTCTTATGCGAAAACTGTTTACGGTCAAGATGAGATTGATGCAGTTGTAAAATGTTTAAATGAATCTACTCAAATGGGTAATTATTCAAGAAAGTTTGAGTCTAAAATCGCTAAACTATTTGACAAAGATTTTTGTCTTTACGTAAATTCAGGTTCTTCTGCCTTATATATTGGTGTTGAATCTTTTAATTTTCCTGAAGGAAGTGAAGTTATTACTCCTGCATTAACTTTTGGAACAACTATTAGTTGCTTGATAAAAAATAAGCTGATCCCTGTATTTGTTGATGTTGAGCCATTGAGTTATTGTATAGATACAACGCAAATTGAAGAAATGATCACTGATAAAACAGTTGCAATTTTAGCTCCGAATTTAATGGGAAATATTTGTAATTGGGAAAAAATCTCAGAAATATCTAAAAAACACGGATTAATTGTTATTGAGGACTCTGCTGACACTTTAGGTGGAACAATTAATGGAAAATCATCAGGATATTATTCAGATATGTCAATAACAAGTTTTTATGGTTCTCATATTATTAATTGTGCAGGAAATGGAGGTGCTCTAATGTTAAATGATAAAAATGTAGTTGATAAAGCAAAGCTGTTGAGATCGTGGGGTAGAAGTTCATCTTTGTTTGATGAAAAAAGTGAAGCAATTGAAAACAGATTTAATATTGATATTGGAGGAATTGATTATGATGCAAAATTTGTATTTGAAGTTCCAGGTTATAATCTTGAGGGAAATGAATTAGGAGCAGCATTTGGCTTGACTCAATTAAAGAGTTTAAGGAGGAACATAGAAATAAGAGAAAAAAACTTTAATCTTCAGAATGATTTTTTTTCAAAATATGATCAAATATTCAGTATACCTGAACAGGCTAAAAACGTAAAAACAGGATGGTTGGCATATCCAATTCTAATAAATAAAGAGGCTAATTTTAAGAGAAAAGACTTTCAAATATTCCTAGAGAAGAGAGATATACAAACAAGGGTAGTATTTACAGGAAATATTATCAGACAGCCAATGATGAACAATGTTAAATATAGAACTAATAAAGATGGATATCCAAATTCTGATGCAGTAATGGAGAGAGGTGTGCTACTCCCCCTTCATCATGGCATGACAGATGATATGTTCAAAAGACTTCATTTAACAATAGAAGAGTTTATTCAGAAAAATATGTGATTTTGACTAGTATTAAAAAAGATAAAAATGTCTAGAAATATTCTTCTTCTTGGTTCAAACGGTTACTTAGGTAGTAATATAAAAGCCCAATTAAGAGATCAATACTGCATATTTGAGATAAACAGAGAAGAGATACAGGAATTAGATTTTAATCAAAATAAATTATTATTTGAAGATATAACTTTCCATTCTTTGATAAACACAATTGTTGAATATAAAGACTCAACTATTATAACAGATATTATAAAATCTAATTATTTATTAAGTTTTGAAATTCTTAATTTAATAAACAAGGATAAAGAATTTAAAATTTTTCACTTCGATTCATTTTATAGCAAGTTTTTTAGTTTTGATAAACCAAATAGCTATCTACTATCAAAAAAAAACCTTCTGGAATGGTCTAAAATATATCATGTTAAAAATAAAGAAGTAACAACTTTTATACTTCGTTTAGAACATATTGTTGGTCCAAACGAGAGTCCCAAAAAATTTAACGGATGGTTGATAAATAAATTAAAAAATAATGAAACCGTTGAGTTAGGGCCTTGTGATCATTTCTTTGATTTTATTCACATTGACGATATTGTTAAAGCAGTTTTATTGTTAATGGATACTGAAAAGTTTAAAAACACTTTTAATTATTTAGATGTTGGCTCAGGTAAAAGCTATCAATTGAAAGCTTTTGTTAATAATTTAAAATCTAAATTAGGTTCTAGTTCAAAAATTATTTTTAATAAAATTGATAAAGGAGATTCTTTTAAAAATAAATCAAGTGTTGCAAATAGTAAAGAATTAATTGATATGGGTTGGGGTCCCGAATCTGATCTTGACAAAATCATTGATTCAATTTTATGAATGATGCCAAAAAAAGTTTACTTTCAGAATCAATTAACTACAGATAAAAAAAGACTTAATAA
>TARA_B100000963_G_scaffold89137_2_pt1 | contig 36562 bp, 33 predicted proteins | sample TARA_B100000963 | Tara Oceans TARA_B100000963 (sample SAMEA2622097) | marine metagenome | biome: marine biome (ENVO:00000447); feature: surface water layer (ENVO:00002042); material: "saline water (ENVO:00002010), including plankton (ENVO:xxxxxxxx)" | depth 5 m | reverse complement strand
CCCTAACTCTTTGACTTTATTTTACTATTCGTGGGGATAGCTCAGTAGTAAATAGTATGCTTAATGAGCGTTGTGGTGGGTATTTAACCGCTTGGTCAAAAAATTGAAACAATTCACCAAACAGGCCTTGCCAACCACTAATCCCTATGTATAATACGCACCACTTGAACGGCACAGCGCATTGCGCGGTCCGGTTCAAACCAGTTCAGACGCGGGATGGAGCAGTCTGGTAGCTCGTCGGGCTCATAACCCGAAGGTCGTAGGTTCAAATCCTGCTCCCGCAACCAAATAATCAACGTTTGTGAAAACAGGCAGTTGATACCAGAATAAAACGCAGTAATGCGTCGCTAAGAATATCACGACAAAACGTGTAATGTTTCAGACGCGGGATGGAGCAGTCTGGTAGCTCGTCGGGCTCATAACCCGAAGGTCGTAGGTTCAAATCCTGCTCCCGCAACCACCTTTAAAGCCCTGGTTCACGTCGGGGCTTTTTTGTTTTTCATTGAGAGTACTCCGGTGAATTTACTTCAGTTTTGCCGCCCCGGTGCTTCCATTCTATTTGAAGTAACTCCATTGAGATAAGTTTAACTTATTGCTTGCCAGGCCTAATAATCGCCAGAACCGGTGTTTTATAAGCGTATTTTCAGCTTTATTGTGTTCAGTGTTGGCAGGTGAAACCTTTTCGATTGATTGCATCTTATGTCCTCAACGTTGTTGTGAGTGAGGATTGTTATGTTTATTGCTGTACTTCACCAACGATTAAAATTACGCTTAGATATAAGTTTAACTTATTTTGCTTTGATATGGATAAACGTCTGCGCTGGTTAAACAATCTAATGTGCTTTGAGGTAGCAGGCCGGCACCAGAGTTACAGTAAGGCTGCTGAAGAGCTGTTTATTTCTCAGGCGGCGGTTAGCCAGCAAATGCGGCAATTAGAGAGTAATTTGCACGTAAAGCTGTTTCACCGTGAGGCCAGGAAAATGCGCCTGACAGAGCCTGGTAAAATGTTGCTCAGTGCGTGCCAGAAAGGCTTTGGTGAAGTGATTAATGGCTTAAATCAAGTTCAGGAAGCGCCCCTTGATGGTGAGTTAAAGGTCAGCTCAACCCAGGCCTTTTGCGCTTTATGGCTGGTACCGCATTTATTTGGATTCTTTAAACTTCACCCTGGAATCAATGTTAACGTGCAGGGCTCTAACCGGATTGAAAATCTGCACGATGGTAATATTGATGTGGCCATACGGTTTAGTACGTCCAGCCCGGTTTTAATTGACGAGTCGCTGGTTGTTGAGCGCATCGATGAAAACGACGTTTACCCGGTGTGTTCCGTTGACTACCTTAGCAAAAATGCCATAAACGACGCTAAAAGTATGAAGAATGCCAGATTGTTCAGTCTGGCCTACGAAAATAAGGTGGACTGGGAGAGTTGGTTTGAGTTTGCCGGGGTCGAGGTAAATCCACAACAACTGCGAAAAACCGAAGTTACCTCCAGTGATCTTGCCTTATCTGCGGTATTAGCCGGGAACGGGATTATGCTGGCATCAGACATCATGGTGGGCGAGTACGTCAGGTCGGGCCAACTGGTTATTCCATTGGCTATACCGCATCCGGTGAGATGGAAATCACATTTGGTATATGCAAAGAATAATCCCAAGCAGAAACGGATTGCAGTGTTTTGTCAATGGGTTAAAGACAACCTGGTCAGGACACCGGGTATAAGCCCTTCATAGGCTTTTACAGGCTTCTGTTAGTTCCAGTGGGCCCGTTTGCGGCAGAGTGCTGGCGCAAGGCTGCGTTGTGCACTATCTCGGCAATTGCACGTTATTAATTGAATTGCTCGAGGAAGTTTCCAAAAAATACAACACCGGGACGCTTGATGCGGAATCATTTGGAGAATTCCTGGATACCGCTAAGGATCTGTCGGCCAGCATGCTCAAAAAAATGCGCCGGGCATCTAAATTACTGTCTACCTTTAAGCTGGTAGCGGTGAAAAACACTGATGAAGCAAATATGCTGGAGCAGGTAGATATTGCTGAGTGTATTAATGAGTTTGTCGCAGCTCACGGTATGCATAACCAATCTTCACGAATCACTTTCGCGGTAAAAATCACTCCCGGTGCTGTGGTTACCACGTATCCTGCTGTGATGACGCAAATACTGACCGCCTTAACGTCAATACCCCTATTCATGGTCTTGGCGCTGGCAAACGTCAACAGTGTTGTATAACTCTGTCACTGGCGCCGGCAGGCGACGGTTATCAGTTTAATTTTGCAGATGACGGCGTGGGCGTTAGTGAAGAGTTGCTACCAAAAGTTTTCGATCCATTTTTTACTACTCGCAGAGGGGCAGGGAATGCCGGGTTAGGGTTAAGTATTGTGCACAATTTGGTCAGAGAAGTGCTGAACAGTGAAGTTTATTATGAAAGTCAGCCCGAAAACGGATTTAAAGTGTCTTTAAAATTCATAATCTGACACCTTGTTAGTCCGGTGATGAAAGCTAGTGCCTTGTTTTATAGTGTGAATGTGGCAATATAAGCCGGTTATTAAATTATTTTAATAAAGCTCATGCGTTTGAATGATTTAGTTTCACCCTAGCGTTTGACAAGCGTAATGGATATACGGCAATCTTTATAAAATAAAGGAAGCGCAATATTTACTTTTGTTAAAAGATGGCTGGCAGTAAGCAGGCAGGCTTAGTTAGCGACGACGTTTATAATAATTATTAGGGCCTACTGTAATGCCGTCTGTTTCGGACCTGTTTTCTATTCCCGATACTTCTTTACTCCTGGTGGGGGAATATAACTTTTCACTGGTGCTGTTCTCCGTTGCTATTGCCGTGTTTGCCTCATTTATGGGCTTTCAGGTGGCGAGTCAGGCTGCGAATGCAAAAAACCGCCGGGGACGCTGGGTGTTGCTTGCTGTTGGAGCGTTTGCTCAGGGCAGTGGTATCTGGTCGATGCACTTTATTGGCATGCTGGCTTTTGAGCTTTGCACGCCGGTTACTTATACCTGGTTTACAACCCTTGTTTCTATGTTACCTGGCATAGCCGCTGCCTGGGTGGCCCTTAACCTCCTGGCTCAACACTCTATCAGCAACAAACAAATTGTCGTCGGTGGAGTGCTAATTGGTGCCGGTATTGGTGCTATGCATTATATCGGCATGGCAGCCATGGATATGGCGCCGCTGCTACGTTACGACCTGAGCACCTTTTTATTGTCCGTGATCGTTGCAGTGATATTTGCAATGCTATCGCTATGGGTAAGGCACGGACTACAGCGCTTCTTACAGAGTAAATTGACAAGATTAACGACTAATATGTTGGCCGGGGTAGTTATGGGCTGTGCTATTTCAGCCATGCATTACACAGGCATGGCGGCTGCACGATTTGTTAGCCCTCCGGGGCTGGCACTGCCGGAGCAGCCTTCTGAGATGTCGTTCTATCTGGCGGCCAGTGTCACTTTTATTGCATCCATTATGATTGCTCTGGTGCTGGGGATTAGCCTGTTGGTGAAATACCGTGAGGCATCAGCCGATGCCCGTCGCTCGCAAGTAAGAATGATTAGCCTGATGGAATCGGCCGTTGAGGGTATTCTTACCATTAATGATGAAGGGGTAATTCAAACTGTAAATGAAGCAGTAACCAGTATTCTTGGCTGGCAACGAACGGAGCTGGTTAGTACGTCACTCGCCGAGTTTCTTCCGGAAGACCGTCGCCATCTCTATAGCCAAAGTTTCTTTAAACATGCGGAAGAACCTGAGGGGATCCAGCTTATCGGGAACAGCCGGGATGTGGAGGCGTTTAACCGCGATGGTGAGTTGGTGCCATTGCGGATTAGCTTGTCGCATACTGAGGTGGCCGGGGAATCCTTATTCGTACTGTTCATCGCCGATATCAGTGAACGCCTGGCCATGGAAAAAGCGATTCGAGAGAACGAACTGAAATTTCGTTCACTGATTGCGAATATCCCGGGAATCGCTTATCGCTGCTTAAACAGGCATGACTGGCCTATGGTGTTTATTAGCGATGCGGTAAAAGAAATTACCGGTTACGGCCCTGATGAATTTTTACTACCAAACACAACGGTAAGTTTTGTTGATTTGTTTCATCCCGATGATCTCGAGACAATTAAGCAGGCATTGGTTGGCCAGACCGAATACAGTATGGAATACCGTATCTTCAACAAAGCGGGTGAGATCCGCTGGTTGCGTGAGCATGGCCGGTATATCCGTGATGACAACGGCGACATCCTCTGGTTGGATGGTTTTATCATGGACATCACCGACCGCCGGCAAATGGAAGACGACTTGGTGATTGCAAAGGATGAAGCAGAGCAGGCCGCCTCGGCCAGGGCGGCATTCCTGGCCAACATGAGTCATGAAATCCGCACGCCAATGAATGCCGTGATCGGCTTTAGTGACATCCTGCTGGATACGCCACTTAATACAGAGCAACATAGACATCTGTCGACGATTAATCGCTCAGCTCGTTCGCTATTGCATTTATTAAATGACATCCTCGATAGTGCCAAACTAGATAAAGGCAAGCTGGAACTGGAATTAACTGATTTCATACTCAGTGAAGAAATCGACACGGTGATTTCTACCTTCTGGCTGGAAGCCAAACGCAAAGGACTCGAGTTACAGGTGAAACTGGGCGACAACCTCGCTCCGGGCTATCGCGGTGCGCCGGAACGTATACGTCAGGTACTGAGTAACTTAATTGGCAATGCGGTGAAGTTTACCGAGTCTGGTCAGGTGGATCTACGGGTGAGTCAGGTTAACGATGACCATGTGCAATTTACCATCTCAGATACTGGCATCGGTATGACTCAGGAACAATGCCAGCGAGTGTTCGATGCGTTTGCTCAGGCGGATGCATCGATGTCGAGGCGCTTTGGTGGTACCGGCCTTGGCACTACGATTTCAAAACAACTGGTTGAGTTGATGGGCGGCACTATCGATGTTAACAGTAAGCCGGGAGAGGGCACTGAATTCCGCTTTATGCTGCCGCTTACCGCAATCAGCAACACAAGCCATGTACAGCGCCTGCATGCTATTCAGTTACCTGCGTTGCGGATGCTGGTTGTAGACGACATTGAACAAAATATCGAGCTACTTAATTTACTCCTTAAGCGCGGCGGGCATAGCGTGGATATTGGCCGGGATGGCCAGCAGGCTCTCAACCTGATGACGCAACACCAGTACGATGTGGTGCTGATGGACTTGCAAATGCCGGTGCTGGACGGCTTAACCGCTGCCCGTCAACGTCGTGAATATGAAAAAGCCAATGGCCTCAAGGCAACCCCGATTATTGCGCTAACCGCCAGCGTACTGGCTCAGGATAAAAAATCGGCCAGTGAGGCCGGCATGGAAGGCTTTGCCAATAAACCCATCGACTTCCCGGTGCTTTGCAATGAAATCGCCCGGGTGCTGGGCATTCAGGGGAGCGCGCTGGCAATGCGCGCGGAACCTAAAGAAGCTCTGCTTATTGACTGGTCCCGCGGTGAGAGCTTATGGGGTTCTAAACATAAGCTGGTAAAAGAGATAAACCGCTTTTGTAGTGACATTAATGGTGTCAGAGAAACCTTTGAGAGCCTGACTGAGCAACAGTATTTTACAGAGCTCAAAGCGCTGGTGCATCGTTTCAAAGGCGTGGCTGGCAACCTCGGTTTGATAAAAATCATGCAAGTTTGCAAAGCTATTGAACAGGGGTGTTACGACAAGGTGGCACCTGCTGATTCGGTAGCTGAATTGTACAGCCTGGTGCTGGCGGTTCAGAGCGCGGTAGCATCAGAGCAGGACAGTGCGATGGAACAATCTGCCGTTATCGATAGCCAGGAATTACGAGCTATACTGGAGCGTATTACGCGTTCGGTTGAAAATAACCGCGTTGAAGAGGCGGAATTAGCCTTGCTCGGCGGCTATCAGAACAGCCGCTTTGCCAATGACATTCAATCGATACTGGATGCCATAGAAGACTTTGAATTTGAACAGGCGATTACGCTGTTGTCTGCATTAATCGACAAACTGGACGAATAGCGACCATGCAAAATACCGCTTTAAAATCCACTATTTTGGTGGTTGATGATGAACCGGCAAACCTGAGGGTTCTTAAACATTTGCTGGCAGAGCATTACACTTTGGCATTTGCCAAAAATGGCCCTGAAGCACTGCGGGTGGCAGAAGCCCAGTTACCGGACCTTATTTTACTGGATGTAATGATGCCAGGTATGACCGGCTTTGAAGTGTGTCAGGCGCTGAAAGAGAACGTTATTACCCGGGCTATCCCGGTGATTTTTGTCACCGCACTGAGTGAAGAGCAGGACGAAACCGAAGGATTTGCAGTAGGTGGCGTGGATTACATTACCAAGCCAATTTCACCCACAGTGGTGAAAGCGCGTATTAAAACCCATTTATCGCTGGTACAGGCCGATGAACTCAAGCGTACCCGGTTGCAGGTGGTACAGCGGTTAGGCCGGGCGGCTGAGTATAAAGATAACGAAACCGGGATGCATGTCCTGCGCATGAGTCATTACTCAAAGGTACTGGCATTGGCCTATGGCTTAAATGAAGAGCAAGCCGACACACTGCTGCACGCCGCTCCCATGCATGACATTGGTAAGATAGGCATCCCTGACCACATTATGCTGAAGCCCGGTAAACTCACCGAGGAAGAATTCGCGGTAATGAAAACGCACCCGGAAATTGGCGCTGAAATTTTGGGCGAAGCGGACTCCGATCTGTTACGGATTGCAAAATCCGTGGCCATGACCCATCACGAAAAATGGGATGGCTCTGGTTATCCCAACGGCTTAAAAGGCAAGGATATTCCGGTAGAAGGTCGGATTGTGGCGGTAGCGGATGTGTTTGATGCACTCACCAGTAAACGCCCGTATAAAGAAGCCTGGACAGTAGAGAAAACCCTGGCGGTGATGAAAAGCGAAGCCGGGAAGCACTTCGAACCTTATCTGATTACATTACTGGAAGAAAATCTTGTGGAAATTCTGACCATTAAGGAACGCTGGCGGGAAGATTAAATTATCGTGACAATCTGACCTGAAGCTGGATTGCCGGTTGCTAAATCAACAAGCAGGCAGTATAATGCGTGTCAGATTATGGCTGGTACCGGTAATTAGTGATTACCAGCACCTACGCCTTACGGGTTTTTATTGTTGTATTGCACCAATAGTAACCTTGCCTGATGTGGGCAAAAGGGACCGAATTTTTACTGCAAAAAGCCCCGTTTAATCGGGGCTTTTTGTTAGCTCGGTCTCACGCACAAAGCGATACCGAGCAAGGTATCAGTATATTGGGCATTATGCCCTTTTTTCGTTTTTGGAGGTTTGGATTGTCAAAGCTAGAGCAACGTTTAAGCGAAATGTTGAATCCGGCGGTAGAAGCATTGGGGTTTGAATTACTGGGTGTGGAGTTTGTCCGCGCCGGAAAACATTCAATCCTGCGGGTTTACATTGATCATGAGAATGGCATCAACGTAGATGATTGTGCGGATGTCAGCCATCAGGTCAGTGCGGTCCTGGATGTGGAAGATCCAATCAATACTGAATACAACTTAGAAGTCTCATCGCCAGGTATGGATCGCCCTTTATTTAAAGAGGCGCACTATGCACAGGTGGTGGGCGAAACCGTCGCTGTCAGAATGGCATTGCCGTTGGATAACCGACGCAATTTCAAGGGGAAATTACTGGCGTGTGAAAATGGCACGTTAACTATCGAGGTCGATGGCGAGCAATTTAATTTGCCGGTCAGCGGGATTGAAAAAGGTAATTTGGTTCCAACATTCGAATAATACGGAATAAAACTGCGTGCCCAGCCGCATGCAACCAGTGAGGCAAAAATGAATAAAGAAATTTTGTTAGTGGCAGAAGCCGTTTCTAATGAAAAACAAGTGCCAAGAGAAAAGATTTTTGAGGCGTTAGAATTTGCCATTGCAAGTGCCACAAAAAAGAAAAACGAAGGCGAAATTGAAGTACGCGTAAGCATTAATCGCGAAACCGGCGATTTTGATACCTTTCGCCGTTGGCTGGTAATTCCTGATGATCAGGAACAGGAAAACCCGTTTGCCGAACTTACCCTTTCTGCGGCGCAAATTGATGAGCCGGAGATTGAGGTGGGTGATTACGTAGAAGAGCAGATTGAATCAATCGCCTTTGACCGTATTACCACCCAAACTGCTAAGCAGGTCATTGTGCAAAAAGTGCGTGAAGCAGAGCGTGCACAAATGGTTGCAGAATATGAAGATAAAGTTGGCGAATTGGTAACCGGTACCGTTAAAAAAGTAAATCGCGACAACATCATCATCGATTTGGGTAACAACGCTGAAGGCGTTATTTACCGTGATGATATGTTACCTCGCGAAACTTTCCGTCCGGGCGATCGGGTACGCGGTTTACTCTATGTAATCCGTCCTGAAGCACGCGGTGCGCAACTGTTCGTTAGCCGTACTCATCCGGAGATGCTGGTTGAACTGTTCCGTCTGGAAGTACCAGAAATCGCTGAAGAAACATTAGAAATTAAATCCGCTGCACGGGATCCTGGCTCACGGGCCAAAATCGCGGTTAAGACCAACGATAAGCGTCTTGATCCGGTTGGTGCCTGTGTAGGCATGCGTGGTTCACGGGTACAGGCAGTATCTGGTGAGCTGGGCGGAGAAAGAGTCGATATTGTGTTATGGGATGAAAACCCGGCGCAATTTGTTATCAACGCAATGGCACCTGCAGAAGTTGCATCCATTGTGGTTGATGAAGACACGCATACCATGGAAGTAGCAGTAGAAGCCGATAACCTGGCTCAGGCTATCGGTCGGAGTGGACAGAACGTTCGTCTGGCAAGTCAATTGACTGGCTGGGAATTGAACGTAATGACCATTGAAGATTTGAACCAGAAACACCAGGCAGAAAACGAAAGAGTTCTGGCGGTATTTGTTAACGGTCTGGACATCGACGAAGACTTCGCAAGTGTCTTGGTTGAGGAAGGCTTCACTTCATTAGAAGAAGTTGCCTATGTGCCAGTCAGCGAATTATTGGCCATTGACGGCCTTGATGAAGATACCGTTGAAGAATTACGTAATCGTGCACGTGCAGCACTGACCACTCAGGCGCTGGCCAACGAGGAATCGCTTGAGAGCTCAGAACCCACCGAGGAATTGCTGAACCTTGAAGGTATGGACAAGCACCTGGCGTACGTTCTGGCAAGTAGAGGTATCATCGATTTGGAAGCGCTGGCTGAACAGGGCACCGATGATATCAGTGATGTAGAAGGACTGGACGAAGAGAAAGCCGGTGCATTGATTATGGCTGCACGAAACAAAGTCTGGTTCAACGAAGAATAAGGTCGACAAGGGGAAAAACGCGTAATGGCAGATGTATCCATTGAAAAACTCGCCAGTGATATCGGGACTAGCGTTGACCGGTTAGTGAGTCAGTTTAGCGACGCCGGCATAAAAAAAGCCGCCGGTGAAAACGTGACTGAAGATGAGAAACGCAAACTACTGGACCACCTGAGCAAACAGCACGGTGGCACCAATGGTGGTGAACCTAAGAAAATGACGTTGCAACGTAAAACAACCAGCACGTTAAGCTTAGGTAAGTCGAAAGAAGTAAAAGTTGAAGTTCGTAAGAAGCGTACCTACGTGAAACGTACGGACATTGAAGAGCAGCGTCAGGCAGAAGAAGAAGCCAAGCGCCGCGAAGAAGAAGCCCGTCTGAAGCGCGAAGCGGAAGAAAAAGCGGCAGAGGAAGCTCGTAAAGCGGCCGAAGAAAAAGCTCGTAAAGCAGAAGAAGCCCGTAAAGCGGCGGAAGAAGAGAAAGCTCGCCGTGCTGAAAAAGCCAAACAGGAAGCTGCTGCTCGCGCAGAAGCTGAGTCTGAGCTGTCAGAAGAAGAGTTAAAAGAACAGGAAGAAGCGCGTCAGGAAGAAGAGCGTTTACGCAAGCAGCAGGAAGAAGAAGCGCAGCGTAAACTGGAAGAAGACGCGAAAAAAGCCGCTGAAGAAGCGCGTAAACTGGCTGAAGAAAACGAACGTCGCTGGAAAGAAGAAGAAGAGCGCCGTAAGAAAGCAGAAGCCGAAGAAGTGCACATGCACTCAAACCGTTACGCTCAGGAAGCGGAAGACGAAGAAGATATGCAGGTCGAGCGTTCTTCACGTCGTCGCAAGAAACCAAACAAGAAAGCCAGTGAAAGCCTGAAGCAAGGCTTTAACAAGCCGGCCGCGCCAGTTGAGCGTGTGGTCAAGCTTGGCTCAACCATCACGGTAGGCGAACTCGCCAGCCGTCTGGCAATTAAGGTGCAGGAAGTCATTAAGGCCATGATGAAAATGGGCGAAATGGCAACCATCAACCAGGTGCTGGATCAGGACACTGCTGTACTGGTAGTGGAAGAGATGGGTCATAAATATGAACTGGTTAATGACAACGCCTTAGAAGACGAATTGTTAGCAGGCTCCGGCAATGGTGATAAAACCACCCGTGCGCCGGTAGTAACCATCATGGGTCACGTTGACCACGGTAAAACCTCACTGCTTGACTACATTCGTCGCGCCAAAGTGGCGGCCGGTGAAGCGGGTGGTATTACCCAGCACATTGGTGCTTACAGTGTAGAAACTGATGGCGGTAAGATCACGTTCCTGGATACACCCGGACACGCCGCCTTTACGGCCATGCGTGCACGTGGTGCTACAGCAACGGATATTGTTGTACTGGTTGTTGCCGCAGACGATGGTGTTATGCCGCAGACTAAAGAAGCGGTTCAGCACAGTCGTGCAGCAGGGGTACCACTGATCATTGCTGTCAACAAGATGGATAAAGAATCTGCGGATCCGGATCGGGTTAAAACCGAACTGTCGCAGCTGGAAGTTATCTCTGAAGAGTGGGGCGGTGAGCACCAGTTTGTAAACGTATCAGCCAAAACCGGTATGGGCGTTGATGAACTGCTGGAAGCTATCTCTCTGCAAGCTGAAGTACTGGATCTTAAAGCAACGCCAACCGGCCCTGGCCGCGGTATTGTAGTTGAGTCCCGCCTGGATAAAGGCCGTGGCCCGATTGCCTCGGTACTGGTTCAGGAAGGTGAAGTTAAAGCAGGTGATATCCTGTTGTGTGGTGAAGAATACGGTCGTGTTCGTGCCATGCGTGATGAGAACGGTAACGATGTAAAAGTGGCCGGTCCGTCAACGCCAGTAGAGATCTTGGGTCTTTCTGGTGTACCGGTTGCAGGCGAGGACGCGTTGGTAGTACAGGATGAGCGTAAGGCGCGTGAAGTGGCCGGTAAACGTCATCAGAAGAAACGTGAACTTAAACTTGCCCGTCAGCAGAAAGCCAAGCTGGAAAACATGTTTGCTAACATGGAAGCCGGTGACGTAAGCGAGCTGAACGTAGTACTGAAAGCAGACGTACAAGGTTCTGTTGAAGCGATTTCTGAGTCACTGACCAAACTGTCTACCAGTGAAGTTAAAGTGAATATCGTGGGTAGCGGTGTAGGGGGTATTACTGAAACCGACGCCAGTCTTGCTGCGGCATCAAGTGCTATTGTAGTTGGCTTTAACGTTCGTGCCGATGCAACTGCACGTCGCGTGATTGAAGCAGAAGAAATTGACTTACGTTACTACAGCGTTATCTATGACCTGATTGATGAAGTCAAAGCGGCCATGAGTGGTATGCTGGCACCAGAATTCAAACAGGAAATCATGGGTCTTGCCGAAGTACGTGACGTGTTTAAGTCACCGAAACTGGGCGCGATCGCCGGTTGTATGGTCACTGAAGGTACTGTTAAACGTAGTAACCCAATTCGCGTACTGCGTGAAAACGTGGTTATCTACGAAGGTGAGCTGGAATCCCTGCGTCGCTTTAAAGATGACGTTCAGGAAGTTCGTAACGGTATGGAATGTGGTATCGGCGTTAAAAACTACAATGACGTAAAAGTGGGCGACCAAATTGAGGTCTTCCAGGTAGTCGAAGTGAAACGCGAAATCTAAGCTCAGCGAATAACTAATGTATAGCGGGGGCTCTGAAGCCCCCGCTTTTGTCTGTGCAATAGTCCGCTACACTAACAGCAGGGCAGATTGCAAAACAGAGGAGAGTAACTATGGCTCGGGAATTTTCTCGGACTGATCGGGTTGCCCAGCAAATCCACAAAGAAGTGGCCAGTTTGCTGCAAAATGAATACAAGCACCGGGTAGGAAACCTGCCCTTCATTACGCTTTCTGATGTGGAGGTCTCCCGGGATCTGGCACATGCCAAAATCTTTATCACTTTTTATAACAGTGATGAGAAGGAAACCAAAGCGCAAATGAAACAGCTGGGCGAGAACACCGGTTTTCTGCGCAGCTTGTTGGCCAAACGCTTACGTATGCGTGCCGTACCGCATCTGCATTTCTTTGAAGATAAGTCGATTACGGAAGGCATGCGTATCTCTAACCTGGTGAGTGAAACTATCGCTCGTGATAAAGAACGGTCGAATAACGACGACGAGCAGGAATAATCAGGCATGGCAAGAAAACGCAAAGGCCGGGCAGTAAACGGCATTGTGTTAATTGATAAACCCCTGGGCGGTTCATCAAATCAAATTTTACAAAAGGTGCGCTGGCTATATCAGGCTCAAAAAGCCGGCCATACCGGTGCACTCGATCCGCTGGCTACCGGCATGTTACCGGTGTGTTTAGGTGAAGCCACCAAGTTTTCTCAGTACTTGCTCGACGCCGATAAAGAGTATGAAGTCACCGCCCGTCTTGGCATTCGTACCACAACGTCTGATGCCGACGGCGAGATTGTTGAAGAGCGTGATGTCTCGTGCAGTGAAGAGGAAGTTCGGGCTGCGTGCTTGTCTTTCTTAGGCAGCAGCAAGCAGGTGCCATCGATGTTTTCGGCGCTTAAGTACCAGGGAAAGCCGCTATACCACTATGCCAGACAGGGCATAGAAGTGCCTCGTGAAGCCAGAGATATCACTATTTTTGAGCTGGAAATTACGCGTATTGCACTGCCTGAAGTGGACATGCGGGTACGTTGCAGCAAAGGCACTTATATTCGTTCACTGGTCGATGATATTGGTCAGCAGTTAGGCTGTGGTGCTTATGTCACCCGGCTACACCGAACCAAAGTAGCAGATTACCCAACGCCTAACATGATTTCTGTGGAAGCCCTTGAGGCCATGGTGGAGCAGGAGATCAACGAGCGTGATTATACGGCTATCGATGCGTTGTTGCTACCCATGGACACCGCTGTGAAAAGCTTACCAGCTGTTGAGCTATGCGCAGCTGAGACTCACCGGTTGCAGCATGGGCAGAGTGTAACGCCATTGCAAGCTGATAGCCTTGCAGAAGGCCAGCAATATCGTATTTACGATAGCACTATCACACCCGCCCGGTTTCTGGGCGTCGGCGAGGGGGTCTGTGCACCGAAAGATCAAAAAGCCCCGGCTGATCAGGTGTTTGTTGCGCCCCGGCGCAGCGTGGTTTACAGCGCAGAATCGTAAACGCGTAAAATCACTTGCGCATGGTGCCATGCCAAGTATAATACGCGCTCAGTTTTGTCAGACTGAATTAGTGATCGGTCTGGCAGGTTAAAAAACAGGAGAAAATTATGTCACTAACTAAAGAAGAAACCGCAGGTATCGTTGCTGAATATGGCGTTAAAGAAGGTGATACTGGCTCACCTGAAGTACAGGTTGCACTGTTAACGCACAACATCAACAAGCTGCAATCACACTTCTCATCAAACAAGAAAGATCACCACTCACGTCGTGGTCTGCTGCGCATGGTTAGCCAGCGCCGTAAACTGCTTGATTACCTGAAAGGTAAAAATGCAGAACGTTATCTTGATCTGATCAAACGTCTTGGTCTGCGTCGCTAATCCGCGATTGACCAACGCAAAAAAGCGCCTGTATGGCGCTTTTTTTGTATCTGAACGGTGACTATTACGGGGTCAGGTAGCTGTACACTGAAGGACCGTTGGTTAAATGGGGTATAACGTTCTCTGTTTCAAGTTCTCTGATAAGTACAATCAGGCGCCGTTCGATATGCTTGCTGCCAATCTGGTTATGGGCCAGAGCCAGGTTGCGTAACAGCAGTGCGACGGTATTCGGATGCTTCAGGGGCTTACTCGTGAGAGCGCGATATAAAAAGGCCTGATACACTGATTCATAGCTGATTTCACCGTATCGCGCGTTAGTCAGTGACATTAGTTCCTCATCATCTGAGGTATGGCCTATAAAAGACAATTCTTTCTCAAATTCGCCTGACATAGACAAGCTGTAACGCAGGGCTTTTATAGTTGATCGTAATTTTTGCCGGCCGGACAAAGTGCAACTAAAAAAGTAATTTCTTAATGTGCGGGAATGCTTGTAACGGCTCTTTATCGACAAGTAAATTTGTTCAACCTGCTCTGGTTGATGGTTGATCGCGCTTTGCATCGCCATACTTATCACCACCATATCAGCAAGCTTTAACTCAAGGCCTGATGCAACCAGATTATTCACTTGCTGGATGACTTCTGAGGCGGCGGTTTTGCTGTCGTTATATTGGCTGAGCGTCTGGTACAGCGAGACAACGGCAGAGGAGTGGTTGTGCAAAAATGCCGGGTGCTGGTAAGAGGCCGGAGTAACACTGGCCAGTTTAAGTAAAGCGGCAATCAAATATCCGGAAACGGCCGACATAACAATCCTTGTAATGTTCACATGTGGCTGGTTAAAGATAAGTTACCGCTTTTTAAAGATAAATGAAACAGGCCCTCTCTATAGGGTTAGTGATTCACAGGGCAGCTGTCGCAGCCGGTAGCCAGACACGACCCAGTTAAGTTCCACCACATTTTGCGGATTCACCTCGGCTATCAGGCATATCTCTTGTTGTGGGGTTAAATCAAGGGCCAGTTCATTGCTCCAGTCAGCATGAGCGCGAATTTTGAAGGTTTTATATCCCGGGTTTACTAACAGTTGGGTATGCTGCTGCGGTGCCAGTGAAATAAAGTACTCATCATCCCAACCAATATACACATCGGTCAGGCTGCCTTGTAATTCATCGGAACGATAAATAGTAACAGTGGCAGCATCATTGGTTTGGGTTATTGCCGGGAGCGAGGATTTTGAAACACAGCCACTTGCCAGTATTGCGGTTAAAGTAATTGCCGCCACCCGTGCTATTGACAGACTCATTTGTCGATGTCTACTCATCATTATCGCCTCTTTGTCGTTGAGTTGCTTACAATGATGATGGCGGCGTGGTCAAGCCAGGGTGAAAGAACCGGCCTTTGGCCGGTTCAGGGGATTAATAGTTACAGAAATCCGCCGTTATCCACCTGAATAACCTGTCCGGTGACGGCTTTACCCATTTCACTGGCAAGGTAGAGGGCTGCATAGGCCTGATCACGAGGCTCTACAGAAGGTACGGTGGTGTTGGTATATTTATCCGAAAACTCCAGCATTACGTCACCGCCTTCCTGCTCGCCGGCTGCCCAGGCTTTCGCTGCGTCTGTATCAGTAACGCCCGGTGCAATGGCATTACAACGGATGTTGGTACCAGACAAACGGATAGCAATGTTCTTGGTCATGGTGTTTACACCGCCTTTAGTTGTGGTGTAAGCCACACCACAAATAGGTAAGACGCCATTTACCGAGGAGACGTTGATAATGCGGCCTTCGTTGCGTGGCATAAAATGATTAACCGCTTCACGACAAAAACGGAACACTCCGGACAGGTTTAACTCCATAATTTTTGCCCAGTGCTCATCACTGGTTTTCTCAACGGCGTACATTTCTCCAACACCGGCATTGTTGACCATGATATCCACTTTGCCAAACTCATTAATAGCGTTGCTGAACACGCTTTCAGGTGCTTCGGGGTCGCTCGAGTCGGCAACCATACCTATGGCTTTACCTTGCCCTTTAGCGTTGATTTTATCGACTGCGGTTTCTATTTCATCCTGATGCAGGGCCGTCAGGATGACATTGGCGCCTTCTTCGGCGAAGAGTTCTGCGATAGCGAATCCAATGCCTTTACTCGCGCCGGTTACAATGGCAGTTTTGCCTTCTAACATGTTGATCATAGTAATTTATATCCTTATTCGTTTAACTGGCGTACGGCGCGGGAAGAGGATGGTGCGCCGCTTAGGCCAATTTGAAAAGCTCACTTTGTGAGAGTAATAATCACTACGGAAGGAAAACGAAAAGCGCACATTCATATCAGTTAGCAACCAGATTCATAAATGCTGCGCAGGCAAATTTAAGTTTTGAACAGGGTTAAAACAACAGAATTTTAAAGCCTATCAGGATGAGTACTATTCCGCCGATAAGCTCAGCTTTACTCTCCAGCCAGGTACCGGTTTTAGCACCGATGTGCACACCGAGAAAGCTAAAAACAAACGTAGTAATACCGATTATCAGGCAGGCCAGAAAAGGGTTTAAATCCATTAATGTCAGTGAGAATCCGGCGGCCATGGCATCAATACTGGTGGCGATAGCCAGCACTAACATGACCCGGGAAGTGATGTTAGCGATATCTTCTTCAATCCCCTCAGACACTGCCTCAAAAACCATTTTAGCGCCGATAAAGAGTAACAGGATAAATGCAATCCAGTGCGCAAAACTGCCAATCAGGCCAAATAATCCCTGACCGCCCAGGTAACCAATTAATGGCATAATTCCCTGAAAAACGCCGAAATAGATAGCCGCTGACAGCGACAGCGGTTTGGCATTAATAACATGTTTAGAGCCGAGCCCGATGGAAACAGCAAATGCATCCATGCTTAACGCCAGCGCTAAAATAATGACTTCTAACATAATAGACTCCGGAAAAATCAGCCAGGGGCCGGATAAGCTGAGCGAATGCTCAGCCAAAGCCTCATTTTACGGAATCACGCGACACTATAGCCAGGTTTCTGGTAGGTTTTATGATTCGGTTTGTCGAAAAGCACGGGGCCTGAACGGTCAGGTGGATGAAAAACGGTAACTGGTGGCTATCTGGGTAAGAGTTGTCATTAGCTCATCGAGTTCACCTGCCTTGGCGCGGGTAAGTTCACTTTGCTGCAGCAATTCGTTGGATTGCTGGCTAATCCCCTTAACCTGACTCTGAATGGTTTGTGTGGCAACCACCACCTGTCGTGTGGAAGCGGCCAGTTGTTGATTATCATCACTTAGCGATAATACACTTTGCTCGCTTTGTTTAAGGGCGTTTTGTGTATGGTTAGCTTGCTCAAATGCTTTTGTGGTCAGCGTTAGGTTAGCTTCCATTCCCTGCACAGTTGTTGTAATGGAATCCACTATTTGTGCCAGTATGGTGTTGATCTGATGTGTCGACTGTTGAGTGCGTGAGGCCAGGGTACGAACTTCGTCCGCGACTACCGCAAAGCCTCTGCCGTGTTGGCCTGCGCGGGCGGCTTCAATAGCTGCATTGAGCGCAAGGAGGTTAGTTTGTTCGGCAATCTCAGCAATCACCTTTACTACAGAGCCCACCTGATCCCCGGCGTTTTGTAACGACGAAAGCTGCCGGGCAGACTCATTGATTTCACGCTGCAGCGTGGCTATCTGCGCTGCACTGACTGCCACTTTCTGCTTGCCCTGGCTTACCAGAGCCGCGGTAGATGCCGCTGATTCGGACACGCTTTTTGAATCTTCAGAGGCGCCGGCGATTTGCACTCCTACCTCGGCGATAGCCTTGTCCAATTGAACCGCCAGGCCGGATAAATGATGGGCTTGTTTATCAGAAGAAGCGGCTGATTCAATAAAGGTTATGCTCGCGCTGCGTAGCTGGCTGGTCATAGCGTTTAAGGCCGTGTAATCCTCAGTTAAGGCCTTAATCAGTTTTTTCAGCGCATTGACCACCTGTCCGAGCTCATCATTACTGGCATTAGGTAAAACCACTTCCAGGTTCTTATCATGACTCAGGCTGGTGAGTGCAGCTGTGATACTAAGTAATGGCGTGACCAGTTTTTGATATAGATAGCGATAAGAGAGCAAGGCCACTACCACAACCAGCATCACAGAGGCGTAATTAATCCAGCGCATCAGCCCGAGGGTGACGTTAACTTCTTCGGTGGCCTGAAACACCTGTTGAGCTGACTGTTGGCTTATCAGGCTTAGCACTTCACGGCTGGAGTTCCTGGCGTTTTCAATCAGCGTCAGAGCGTGCCTTGCCGCATCCCAGTCAGTATCCGCTGCACTCAGAATAGCCTCCAAATGGTCCATGGCAGTGAATAGATCATACAGTGATGTTTTCAGAGCTTCAGTGTTAAACAGGTGACTCTCACCTAACTGAAAGAGTTTGTCGTGTAGTTGCGATTTTAACTGCTCTGAACGCTCTGCATAAGTATCACTGTCAATCGTGTAACCATACAGGGCGAAGCTAAGGTTATGCAGCTGAGCCAGCTCATCCTGGGTTTGTTGAAGCAACGTGAATGCGGGCAGGGTATGCGATGTGAAGTGGCGGTTTTGTTTACTGATTTGACTGAGGCTTATATCGGAAATTATGCCAGTCAGCACCATGGCTATAATAAGCACCAGGTAGCCCACCATCACTTTGCGGCCAATTGATTTCAACATGTCAGCTCTCTCAATATCCGATATACCGCAACAGACCCGATAAAGAGAGAGTTTATTTCATCGGAATTTGATTATTGATGAGATAACATTGGCTCATGAGTGAGCTCGGTACCAATCAGGGGATTGATGAAAACCGAACAGATAAACCTTTGTGTTACCGTCGACTATAATCGCTGACAGTTAATCAAACATCGCCTGAATATCGCAACTGGGCTTTTTGCCCAGATGATTGGCGTTTTTTGCCAGCCATTTTTCTGTGGTTTCTTCACCGGCATCACGTAAACACTCAAGAAATTTTTTGCGATTGTCGTATTTGCTGGCGCTATCCAATGAGGAGAGCAGTTCACCGTTGGTGAGCAGATGAGTTCGCAATTGCTTTATCTGTCGCTCAACCTTGCCCAATAAAAAACGCTTACCACTTACCAGACGTTTCACACTGGCAATGGCGTGCATTTCACGCATAAAGTTGCTGTGAAAACCAATTTCGGTAATACGATCACTGATATCATCCGAGCTTTTAGGGACTTCCTCCCGCTCTAATGGCTGTAACAGCACAATTAGCACATCCTTACCTGCACATTCGTTCATAAGCGGGAATATCGCGGGGTTACCAGCATAACCGCCATCCCAATAATGTTTGCCGTCTATTTCAATGGCTTTATACACGTTAGGTAAACAAGCTGAAGCCAGCAGATGGTCGGTGGTGAGCTCCGGTGTGTTAAACAGGGCCAGCTTACCTGTGCTCACTTCCGTGGCGGCAATATACAAGGGCAGGGGGTTAGCCTGCTGTAAGGCTTTAAAATCAACCTGCTGATCGACAATGTCACGTAACGGATTGATATCCAGCAAATTGATATCGTACGGGGAAAGAAACTGAAACGCACTCAGCCACCATTTGGTAACCGAGTTTTTGAGTTCGCCAGGGAGTTCAAAGCCAACATTTTGCTCAGCGACGGTATACCAGAAGTCAGCCAGTTGTTGTTTAGCGCCCTCACGACCCTCTTTTCGCCAGCCCTCAGCGACCATAACAGCATTCATGGCGCCGGCGCTGGCACCGCTAATACCGGTAATAGTGAGCCATGATTCTTCGAGCAGGCGGTTAAGTACGCCCCAGGTAAAAGCACCGTGAGCGCCACCGCCCTGTAGTGCTAAAGATAATTTTACGGATTTCATTAGTAGCATCCCTGAAAAGTGCTGCGGTGCAGCATGGAAAGCTATTATTACGCAAAATCAGTCTGAATAGTTTAAAAAATAGACAATATAATGCCGCCGGAGTGGATCCGGCGCCATTTATGTAAGCAAAATTTGATTTGATAGATGGCTGACGCCTACTGACCGCCGGTAGAGCCGGAAGGTGAGGCGGGCACGCTTGCCGAAGGTGAACTCACTACTTTGGTGGCCAGTTCACGAATTTCAGATTCCAGCGACGCTATTCGGCTCGACAGGGCATTGTTGCGCTGCTCAAGTAAAGCCAGTTTGTCGCTCAGGCTTTTAATTTCCTGTTGGCGGGAACTGCTATTGGCATTAACCTGTTCCATCTGCACGTTGATGGCGAGCATTTCGTCCGAAACGGTTTCCAGGCTGCTATTTAAGGTAGCTAACTGCGTTTTCTGGCTATCCAGATTACGTGAAACCTGTGATACAGACTCCTGCAGATCCTTTTTATCGCCGGCGACTTTATCGGTCAGGTCAGCAATCTCTTTCTGGTTACGGCGCCAGGCTGAAGCCCAAAGCTTGTCCATTTGTTCCCATAACTCAGCAGTTTTGTTGGTCAGCTCGGTAACCTTTACCTGCAAAGCTACGGTTGATTCACCAATCTCCTCACCGGTGGCAGACAGTTTATTTTCCAACTGCTGGATACGTTGCTCTGCGTTTTGCAGCGTGGCATTTTGCTTTTGCATAACCGTAAATAAGTAGCCTGCTGCACCACAACCTACAATGGCTACCAACAGAGCAACAACGCCCCAGCCTGATCCGCCTTTGGTTTTTTCTGGTTCTCCGGAAGCGGCTGTCTGTGAAGTAGCCACCGAACGGTGAACCGGTGCCGTTTTGGTTTGATATCCGCGACGGTCTTCTTCGTCGAGTCTGATTGTGGGAAAGTCATCGTTGCGCGAGTTATTAGCCATATTCCCTCTTAATGACAACTGTGGCGATATAATTATTCATGAAAACGGGCGCTGGGCCCTTATCCTCTGATGTTATCGCTAATTTCTATGCAATACCAATGTTAGCCGGTACTTTTTGGCAGATTACCAGTCTATCGGTGCGTAGTTGGGTGTTTTATCCCCAATTTTACCTGCCTGATGCATCCGGATTAGATCTGACTGCAATGCCATGCGGTATTGTTTGACAGCACGCCACTGCGCATTAAGGTCTGGCGCTGGCTGGCCGTTGTCTTCTTTGGCCAGTAACTTTCCAAGCTGCTGGTAATGACCATATAATTGGCTGGCTTGCTGTGTTTCAAAAGCCTCAATCTCGGACATCATTGGGGCCGGTTGCCACTGTGATTGCCAGTACTGTTGTTGTGCTTGCAAGTAGTCCTGCAAAGCCGCCGCTGACTCATTGTGGGCACTTTGCCAGGCCGGTAAGGTCGCACGGTTAATCACCTGCCGGGTTTGCGGATCAATCAACAGCAAAGTTGGCGTGGCAAAATAGGCGGGATAGCCAAACTGACTCAGCAACGTGTGTTTGTTTTCTAAATAGCCTACATCTACGGGCAGCAAAGCTATGCTTTCGGCTACAGATGACAGTGCTGGATCATTGAAATAACCCGCCAGCGCCCGGGAGTCATGACACCACTGAGCACCCAGCACCAGCGCAACCAGTTGTTGATTCTCGCCGGCCTGAGCGATGGTATGTTCTACCACCGCGGCCTCATTTTCATGGCGTACATAAAAACCACTGTTGTTGTCGCCGGCCTGCAGAGGCCAGGTAACAACCAGCATTAATACCGCGGTGAATTTACGCAACATAATTAGTCTTCACCACCCAGCCATTCCACCCGGTAAAGGTCGCGACGACGGTCGAGGTAGTTACGTACCGAACCTTCATTTTGCAGGGTAGTTAATTTATCCAGATCCAAATCCACAATCAGCGTCATTTCGGTATTAGGCGTGGTTTCCGAGACGATAGCATCGTGCGGGAAAGCAAAATCAGACGGCGAAAATACTGCGGTTTGGCCGTACTGAATATCCACGTTATCCACCTTCGGCAGGTTGCCTACGCTGCCGGCAATGGCTACATAGCACTCGTTTTCAATCGCCCGCGCCTGAGCACAACGACGTACCCGCAGGTAACCGTTTTTGGTATCAGTCCAGAACGGCACAAACAGTATTTGCATTTCTTGCTCAGACAACACTCTGGCAAGCTCCGGGAACTCCACGTCGTAACAAATCAAAATTCCGATTTTGCCAAAGTCAGTATCAAAACAGCGCAGGTAGTTACCGCCTTTCATGATCCAGTCTTTTTTCTCGTGCGGCGTGGGATGCAATTTATACTGCGCTTCTATGGTCCCGTCACGTTTGCACAGATAGCTAACGTTATACAGCTCTTCGTCTTCAATCACCGGCATGGAACCGGCAATCACATTAATGTTGTACGAAACCGCCAGTAGTGAGGTAGCAGTAAGAATTTCGTCGGTATATTCGGCCAGATGCCAGATGGCATCAATAGAGGATTCTGACTCTGCCAGGCCCATCAGCGGTGCATTGAAAAATTCCGGGAACAGGGCCACGTCACAGCCGTAATCCGACAGTGCGTCAACAAAATACTCTACCTGCTGAATAAGCTCTTCGACGTTTTCGAAATAGCGCATCTGCCATTGCACACAACCAATTCTGGCCGAACTCTTCTTACCACCTATCAACTGCGGATTGCCGGGTTCATAATAAATGTTGTGCCATTGCAGCAGTGTGGCATAGCCCTTAGAGGCTTTGTCTTCAGGCAGGTAAGCCTGCATAATTTGCTTTACTTCAAATCCATTGGATAGCTGAAAAGTAAGGATCGGGTCGAAAATGTCTTTCGATTTTACCCGCTCGATATATTCGTAGGGCGACATTTCCGATGCATGCTTGGCATAATTGGGAATACGCCCGCCGGCCATAATAGATTTTAAGTTAAGGTTACGGCATAACTCTTTACGCGCTTCATATAAACGGCGTCCCAGACGCAAGCCGCGGTATTCCGGAGACACAATCACTTCGACACCGTAGAGCACGTCGCCATTTGGATCGTGAGTCGTAAGGTAGGCATCGCCGGTGATCTCATCATAGGAATGCTTATCACCAAACTGGTCGTAATCCACAATCACGGAAATGGCAAAGGCGACTACTTTGCCTTTATCTTCTATACAAATCTGGCCGTCGCGAAAAGTTGTAATTTGTGCCTTGTAGTTTTTATAGGGCCAGGCACCACCGACATTGCGGTAGACATCGTCCATGAGTTCCTTCACATCCTGGTAGTCATCCAGGGTCAGGTGTCTCAGATCGAGATGGTGTTCGGTATCTTCAGTATATAATTCGTCGCTCATTCTACTTTCTCAAAAATGACTTGTCTGTGGGCAACATAGCATGCACCGGTGATGCACTCCAAGTTTTCCAGTTATTACAAACCTATACCCTGTTAACAGGGCATTTGATCAGTAATGTTGACGTAACCGGTCAGGCTGCAGCAAAAATATCGGATTGTATAAAAAATAACTTGTCTAATCGCCGTTTTCAGTATATTTATCACGCCTGTTTTATTTGGATAACCTCTCTGTTGACAACTTCTTTAGAAAACCATGTCCTTGCCGGGTCTACGGCCCCCGAGGAGATGTATGAACGCATTGCTGATGACCTGTATCAGCGTGGCTACAGTATCATCCCTGCAGCGCTGCCTCCCGCACTAACCACCCGGTTAACAGCCTATGCCCAGGAAGCGATTGATTTTGACCCCGCCGGGATTGGCCGGGCAGGGCAGTATCATCAGAATGAATTTGTTCGCACCGATGAAATATGCTGGATCCAGGGGACCGCGGCGGTAACCACGGCGTGGTTAAACTGGATGGATTGTTTAAAAGCGTATCTTAATAAGCGACTGTTCCTGGGCTTGTTCTCATACGAAAGTCACTTTGCCCATTACCCGCCAGGCAGCTTTTATAAACGACATATGGATGCGTTTCAGGGAGAATCAAACCGGGTACTGTCGACGGTTTTTTACCTCAATTCTGACTGGACACAGGACGACGGCGGGGAACTGGTAATTTACCCGCCGGCAACGCCAGATGAAGCAGTATCGGTTACTCCGTTAGCCGGTACTATGGTGATCTTTCTCAGTGAGGAGTTTCCCCATGAAGTACTGCCTGCCAGACGCGATCGATTCTCAATTGCCGGTTGGTTCAGGGTGAATAACTCTACGGCTCAACGGGTCGATCCGCCGCGATAAAGCGCGGATTTTGCCAGGAAGCGGCTAAATAGATACTGATTGGAAAATATCAGTATGGCAGTTTTATGAAATTCGGGATAACATCAGGTAATACATACCCTCTGGTTTAGCGCTTCGTGCAGTGGCAGACGTGGTCAACACGGGACTGCCGCAAGCCGGGCATTGCACAGACAAGGAAAGCAATTTCGTGTTAAGTGGTTGTGACAATGGATAAAATCCCATTACCGAAAGCAATCGATGAGTTAAAAGTACTGGTTGTAGACAACCAGGCGCTTATTCATGACCTAATCAAGTCGGCCCTGTTGGAGCTGGGCGTTAAGCAGGTGAGCAGTGCGCAAAATGCTTTTCATGCCGTCCGCCTGTGTCAGCAAGACACCTTCGACGTCGTTCTGCTGGCATTTAATGTCAGCAGCGACAAAGACGGTTTCCATCTGTTTGAAGAGCTAAAACACAACAATTATATCGGCGACAAGTCTACCGTAGTATTTTTAAGTGCAGAAACCAGTATGGAGCTGGTTAACTGTATTATCGAGCTGCAACCGGATGACTTCTGGGTTAAACCGCTGGATGCCAGTCGGGTGCAGCAGCGTTTCAATTACCTGCTTAATATCCGCCGCAAATTACATAAAGTCATGCATTGCATGGATAATGGGGATTATGCGGCGGCCATATACCATGCTGAGCGTAGCCTTAAAGATATGGGGGTCGCGGAGTATCACCCCCGCCTGAAAAGGATGATCGGCGAATGCCTGATACATTTGCGGGAGTTCGCGACGGCTGAGCGCTATTTTTGCCAGCTTAAAGATGAATACGATCATGCCTGGGTACATATCGGCTTAGCTAAGGCACTGTTTAAACAGGATAAAATTGATGAGGCAGAGCTGCTGATCGAAGATTTATTGCAGCGCAATGATACCCGCTTCCTAACCTACGATTTACTGGCTCAGTATTACATCAGTAAAGAGCAGTTTGATGTTGCTTACGAGCAGGTTAAAGTGGCGAGTAAGCTGGCCCCTCGCAATATTGAACGAAACAAAAAATTGTGGGATCTGGCCCGGCTCAACCGCGACAAATACGGCCAGTTGTCGGCTGTACAGAATATGGCAAAATTTGCCAGAAACTCCATTCATGATTCACCGGAGCTTGGCCTTAATGTGGTGCGCACCATGATTGATTTGGCTGCAACTGTGTCGGGCTCAGAGTCGGAAAAACTGCTGCGTCAGGTAACCCGCGAGATTGAAGGCTTAACCCGCGGTGACTTTGTGGAACCTGCTCTGGCTAACAAAATGTTGGTGATACAGGCTCGCATTGAGTCGCTGAAAAATAACAAACGCGATGCCGAAAAGCTGCTGAAGGAAAATCTGCAAGCCGACGCGACGATGAATCTGGAAGATAATCTGGATTTAATGAAGGCTTACCATGAACTGGGCATGAAAGAAGATTGCCTGGCTATTCTCGACACGCTGCGAGCGCAACTGGCGGGTGATACGCTGGCCAGTCAGGTGGTGGATGAATACCTCAAACGTGAAGAAATTGAACGTCGCGAAATCAAATTTACCACCAAAGAGCTAAAAGAGATGGCAGCGGTAAACTATCGTGAAAACCGCATTATCCCGGCTTACAATAATCTCTTCCAGGCCATGACCTTATCACCACACGATAAATCGATCGCCCTGAGCTTATTAAAAGTGCTGGTACAGATTAATAAGAATGAACCTTTGTCAGACAGCCAGCATGAAGTGGCAGTGAATGCTGCAAATTTACTGGGTAAAACCAGTTTGCCTGCTAATCAGCAACAAAAGCGCGATGAGTATCTCAGTGCGCTATCTCTCAATGAAGCGGCCGTGCACGCCACGCCCGAATAAACACCGCGCTAAACCCGCCAAACTCAGGCGGGTTTACTTTTTTGATTAATTCCTATCCAAAGATCTCATTCTGATAGCTTTTATCGAATCAGACTTTCAACAAATCCAATTATAAATTTGCAGCGTCAGTCGCTATTCTTATCACAAGTCAAACGGAAGCGAGAAAGAAACAATCCGTGACGGTTGAATTCTCGTAACCTTAACTGCAGATCAACAGTGTGAATGTGATTAACCGAAGTGGTCATCCTGTTCATACAGTTAATATTGAAAGCGTTAAATAAACCTAACTTTAGGAGAAAGTAAATGGCTTTAATCAACACTCAAATCAAACCATTCAAAGCGAACGCGTTTAAAGATGGTGAACTAATCGAAGTAAGCAGCGAAGACATCGCGGGTAAGTGGGCAGTATTTGTATTCTACCCAGCCGACTTCACGTTTGTATGCCCAACTGAGTTAGGTGACGTTGCTGACAAGTACGAAGAGCTACAATCTCGTGGCGTAGAAGTATTCTCAGTATCAACTGACACTCACTTCACTCACGCAGCATGGCACGAAGCGTCTGAAACCATCGGCAAAATCAAGTTTGCCATGATTGGCGACCCAACTGGCGAAATTACGCGTAACTTCGATTGTATGCGTGAAAACATGGGTCTTGCTGACCGTGCAACCTTTGTTGTTGACCCAGACGGTATCATCCAGGCAATGGAAATCACTGCTGAAGGCATCGGCCGTGACGCAGATGACCTGGTACGTAAAGTTAAGGCGGCTCAATACGTAGCGTCACACCCAGGTGAAGTATGCCCGGCTAAATGGAAAGAAGGTGAAGAAACCTTAGCTCCATCATTAGATCTGGTAGGTAAAATTTAATTACCGTTTTAACCAACGAGTAAGGTCGGTGCGGGCCGAGGCCCGCACATTTCTTCAACCACATTATCTAAGGCAGAATTGAATATGATTACGCAAGATATTAAAAAGGCGCTGGCAGGTTACTTCGCGTCGATGCAGAAAAACATCACGTTAGTTCTGCAAACTGGCGAGCACAGCAAGCGAGACGAGCTGAAGCAGTTTCTGTCTGATGTGGCAGGAGTGAGTGACAAGATCCAGTTGGAAGAACGCGATACAAACGGCGTACTACGCAGCTCAATCAGTTTTTTACTGGAAGCTGATGGTGAAGATACCGGTATTCGTTTTTCCGGGATCCCAGGCGGACACGAGTTTAACTCGTTCGTACTGGCACTGCTGCATGCGTCAGGCACCGCACTGAAAATCGATGACAGCGTTGCATCATTAGTGAAAGGTGTAAAAGACGAACTGAAGTTCGAAGTTTTTATCAGCCTGAGCTGTCATAACTGTCCGGACGTTGTCCAGGCGTTAAACCAGTTCGCGCTGCTCAACCCGAATATCTCATCAGAAATGATTGACGGCGGCCTCTATCAGTCCCTGGTAGAAGAGCGCGATATTCAGGGTGTCCCCAGTGTGTACTTAAACGGTGAACTCTTTGCAAACGGTAAAGTAGACGCCGCCACACTGATAGACAAATTATTGGAATTCGACCCAAGCCTGAAAGAGGTCAATAAGGGTCAGTCGTTACCGCTTCAGGACGTTACCGTGATTGGTGGTGGCCCGGCAGGCGTTAGCGCGGCAATCTACAGTGCCCGTAAAGGTCTGAAAGTCACTGTGGTAGCCGACCGTTTTGGTGGCCAGGTTAAAGACACTATGGGCATCGAAAACCTGATCTCTGTGCCAAAAACCACTGGTCCTGAGCTGGTTGGCAACCTGGCAGAGCATATGAAAGATTACGATATTACTTTAAAAGAGCATGTTCGCGTGGACAACATCGAAAAAGGTAATATTAAAACCCTGACTTTATCATCAGGTGAACAGATTCAAACCAAGTCACTGATTGTGGCTACCGGTGCCCGCTGGAGAGAGCTGGGAGTGCCCGGCGAGAAAGAAAACGTTGGTAACGGCGTAGCTTACTGCCCGCACTGTGACGGCCCGTTCTTTAAAGGTAAAGATGTGGCAGTAATCGGTGGTGGTAACTCTGGTATCGAGGCGGCACTGGATCTAGCCGGTATCGTGAAATCGGTCACTGTGTTTGAATTTATGCCAACGTTAAAAGCGGATCAGGTATTAATTGATCAGGCTGAAAAGCGCGACAATATAACCATTATCAAAAACGCGGCAACCAAACAGATTGTTGCGGAAAACGGTAAAGTCAGCGCCATCGAATATCAGGACAGAGCGACCAACGAAGAGCACTCGTTACCACTGGCTGGTGTGTTCGTACAAATTGGTCTGGTACCAAATAGTCAGTTTATGAAAGGCGTTGTAGACCTCACTCAGTACGGCGAGATCGTGGTCGACAATAAGTGTAACACTTCCGAGCCGGGCATTTATGCCGCGGGGGATGTAACCACGGTGCCATATAAACAGATTGTTATCTCCATGGGTGAGGGCGCGAAAGCCTCACTGGCGGCCTTCGAATATCTGCTGTCTCACCAGACAGAGGAAGAGCTCGAAGAGCAGGCAGCTGTCGCTTAACGGTTATGATTTCATCTATGTTGTAAGCTAAAAAGCGGACTCGTTAGTCCGCTTTTTGATGTCGATTGTAACTCTCGTCAGGTGTCTATAAGTAAGCGCTCGGATCAGGATTTGTTGTTGATGAGTGTCGCCAGCATTTTCTCAATGCGTTTAACGCTTTCGGTGAGTTCAGTAAGCTCTGATTGTTGTTGCGCAGGCTGTGCTTTGTCGGCCCGGCTAGCAGTAGGGTAGTTGTCTTTTTGGGTGAGGATCGCCTCGCGGAAACCTGCAGCGTCTTCGATGCCAAGCATCGAAACCAGCGCCCCCTGGCCTGATTGTCCTGCTGTCTCAAAGCTCAGGCTATAAAGGCCCATAGCGCGCATTAACGGGCCCTGACTCATGGCTACGTCGGTAATTTTTTCCAGTGGAATCGACTTTTCTACTTTAAATAACACGCCACGTTTAACCACCAGTTTTCGTTCTGTAAGCTCAGCGGACATTGCCTTTAGCATACGACTACTGATAAATAACATCAAAGGAACAGAAATGAGTAACAGCGGGATACCAATAATGGTGAGCCCGGAGACAATTAAAAGGTTAATCAGCCAATAAGCTTTTACCTTGGGGCTAAAGCTTGCACTGCGTAGTACGGTTTCCGCCATGATAACTCCTTATCTGCGTTGCCTTTTAAATTCATGATAGCGCATTAACCGCTTAAACAAACAGCGTTACAGGCAAAATGGGCGTATGGAATTGTAAGTGTCTGTAACGCTTCGCATGGCGAAAAAGAATATTGTCTTAAAATACCGTTAGCGCATTATGTCATGCACCCAGTCTATCCAGCGGTGTAACCACAGGGGAATATGATGTTTTGGTTACTGAGTGCTCAGGCGATAGCCGCGCTAGGGAATAGCCTCAATTTGCCAGGGCGGCGGTTCTGGGAGTGATTTAAGCTCTTTTCGGAGTCGACAGACAAGGTGGTTTATCCGATCTTCACTGACGACCTGATGACCCCAGATTGACAAGCGCATGTCGGTACGGGTAACTATCTCCCCTGCATTTTCCATCAGCAAATCTAACAGGTCACCACATTGTGGCGAGAGTACCCGTTGCCGACCTTGTGAGTCGGTGATGGTTCGTGAAGGTTTATCATAAATCATGGGAGCAACTCTTTACAAAGCTAACCCGTTATCAGCTAGTAAAGATTAGCAGAACATATGACGGCCATGACAAAGAAATGACATTTCTAAGCTAAGCGGATGAAAAAAAGCAGATTAAATTTGTCATCTAAGCGTCATGGTTTTGTCAGCGACGAATACCTCGATACCGGCCTACACTCCTGGGGTCTGCGCAGTTGTATCGCCAGCGAAATACCCATTCAAACAAAATCAGGTGTAGGAAAGATGATGAACATGAGTAAAGTTTTACCTGTTAGCCTGACGGTGTTATCGCTATCAGCAGTATGTGGCACCGCCATGGCCGAAGGATATCCCAAAGAGCTTGAGAAAGACCTTATTTCAGTGTGCAGAAATGCGGCTGAGGATGATCGTTCCGGCTTGCGGCAGGCCGTACGAGAACTGACACCCTCAAGCAGAATAAATACGTCGACTTATAAAGTATTGGCTAACGGTCTGGTTTGTAATGGCATGCAACTCGCTGCCTTTGCCCGTTACTATGGTGCCAGCGACACCTATACACTGCTGAAAAAGTACACGTACCCAAATGCGATTATCGAAATTAAGGACGTTACCGCCAGTCGTGATGTCCCGGTTGAGATAAGCGTAAGTATGACAACCGGTAAGTAGCCGGTGCTAACAAAAAGCGAAGGGATGGCTACGTCTCTTCGTTTTTTAGTACTTTCGAATCAGAAAATACCAGGCTGGTAACGGGGGAGAATGCTTATTCACCAATAAAAAACCGGAGCAAGAATTACTCCGGCGAACGGTTGGGTGTTACTTTTATTAGAATTAATTAACAGCTTCTGCTTCTTTGATAAACGTAAACAGAGCGTCTTTTAGCTGCACGCGCTCGGCTTTCTTCTCGTTTAAAACATCGTCCGACGTCGGCTCTGCGCCTTCTTCCATTTTGTGAATAAGGCTGTCGAGTTCGTTGTATTGTTCAAATAATCTGGCGAAATGGCGGTCATTCATTTTTAAATGACGAATAGTGTGCTGATGATCAGGGAATTCATGGACGAGATCATGTTTTTCAATAGTCATAGTAGCTCTTATCTGGTTGTTAACAGTGGCCTTTCCACTAACTTAAGTCTACTTTGACAGCTTCGATATTACCTTGATTCAGGTCATGGTTTCGGTGGGGAGTATCAATAAAAAAGGCGGGGGAAACCCCGCCCGTTTTATCAGTGATTTTGCTGGTCGTTGCGTTTGGCTTTAAACGGTCGCTTTTTACCGCGCGGATTCTGACTCGCCGCATTTTTAAAGCCGGTATGTTTGGTCATCGCGCGTTCGCCCCGGCGGGCCTTGCTGGCCTTCTGACGTTTTTCGCTGGCTGACTCAGGTGGTACCAGATGTTGCGGGCCACGGCCGATAAGATCTTCACGGCCCATTTTGACCAGCGCTTTGCGAATTTGCGCAAAGTTTTTCGGGTCGTGATAACGCAGCATGGCTTTGTGTAAGCGACGGTGAATTTCACCTTTCGCCGACGGCACCGATTCGCTGTCTTTTTTCACTTTACGCAGCGAGTTAACCTCGGTGTGATACAGCGTGGTGGCCGTTGCCATGGGCGAGGGATAGAAATTTTGTACCTGATCGAGCTTAAAGCGGTTTTCTTTTAGCCAGATAGCCAGCGCCAGCATGTCTTCATCGGTGGTGCCGGGGTGCGAGGCAATAAAATAAGGGATCAGGTACTGTTCTTTACCCGCTTCCTTCGAATACTTATCGAATAACTCTTTAAAGCGATAATAAGTACCCATGCCCGGCTTCATCATCTTGCTTAACGGGCCATCTTCGGTATGCTCCGGGGCAATTTTCAGGTAACCACCTACGTGGTGCTTGGCCAGCTCCTTAACGTAGTTGGGATCTTCAATGGCTAAGTCGTAACGCACGCCCGAAGCAATCAGGATTTTCTTAATGCCGGGTAAATCACGGGCCCGACGATACAAATCAATCGTTGGTTTATGGTCGGTATCCATGTGAGCACAGATAGACGGGTACACACAGGATGGACGACGACAGGTTGCTTCGGCTTTAGCGCTTTTACAGCGCAGGCGATACATGTTAGCCGTAGGTCCGCCGAGGTCTGAAATAACGCCGGTGAAGCCGGGTACCGTATCGCGGATCTGTTCGATTTCACGAATAATCGAGTCTTCTGAGCGGCTCTGAATAATCCGCCCTTCGTGTTCAGTGATAGAGCAGAACGTACAACCGCCAAAGCAGCCACGCATAATATTGACCGAAAAACGGATCATATCGTACGCCGGGATCTTTGCTTTGCCGTAGGCCGGGTGGGGCACACGTTGATAAGGTAAATCGAACACCGCGTCCATTTCTTCGGTTTCCAGCGGCATGGCCGGCGGATTGATCCAAATGTGCCGGTCTCCGTGGCGTTGCAATAACGCCCGGGCACAACCCGGATTGGTTTCCTGATGCAGAATGCGGTTAGCATGGGCATACAGGGTTTTGTTATCGCGCACTACTTCAAAAGCCGGTAATTTTACATATACCTGTTCCCAGGGTTTACGGCGCTCGGCCGGTTGCACCACAATTGGCTGGGCTTTCGCTTCGTTAACCGGCTGGCTGTCTTTATTTTCGTTGCCTTTATTTTCGTTCTCGCCCTCACAATCCGGCTCCATGATATAGGGGCTGGGAATGGGGTCGATTTTGCCGGGACGGTCGAGTGACGTTGAGTCAACGCCCTGCCATTCGGGCAAGGGTTGTTTCACAATAATTGCGGTGCCGCGTACATCGGTAATATCACCAATGGCTTCACCAGCCGCCAGACGGTGGGTCACTTCCACCAGTGGACGCTCAGCATTACCGAACATCAATAAGTCGGCTTTGGCATCAAACAGCACTGAGCGACGCACTTTTTCCGACCAGTAGTCATAGTGGGCAATACGGCGCAGGCTGGCTTCAATACCACCAATAATAATCGGAACGTCTTTAAACGCCTCGCGGCAACGCTGGGAATAAACGGTGACTGCGCGGTCGGGGCGCTTGCCGCCTTCATTGTTGGGCGTATAAGCATCGTCGTGGCGCAGCTTTTTATCCGCGGTGTAGCGGTTAATCATGGAGTCCATGTTGCCGGCCGTCACACCAAAATACAGATTGGGCTTGCCCAGCTTCATAAAGTCGTTTTTATTCTGCCAGTCAGGCTGGGCAATAATGCCCACCCGGTAACCGTGTGCTTCCAGCAAGCGCCCGATGATTGCCATACCAAAACTGGGGTGGTCCACGTACGCGTCGCCTGTGACCAGAATAATATCGCAGCTATCCCAGCCCAGTTCGTCCATTTCGGCCCGTGACATAGGTAAAAAAGGCGCGCTACCGTAGCAGTGTGCCCAGTATTTAGGATAAGAAAACAGGCCGCGATCGGCTTTTATGGTTGCTTGCATGGAATTCTTCAGAGGGTTGTGAAAACGGCCGAATTATAGCAAACATCCGCAGGCGAAAATAGCTAAGTCAGTATTTACAGCTCACAACCGTGAAGCAAATTGCACAATAAAAATACAGCGGGTTAACGAATTACCTGCTGTGCCCACTGGATAAGCTGTCCGGCTGGCATCGCGCCGGCCTGACGGTTGACTTCACGGCCTTGCTTAAACACTAACAGGCTGGGAATGCTGCGAATAGCAAATTGCTGACTTAACATGGGGTTAGATTCGGTATCGACCTTGGCAAAGATGGCTTTACTTTGTAACTGTTCAGCAGCCTGAGCAAATGCCGGGGCCATCATTTTACACGGGCCACACCAGTCGGCCCAAAAATCCACAATCACCGGAAGGTCTGATTTCTCGATAAAGCGCGCAAAATCCGCCTGTTTTAAATCGATAGGGTGGGCGGGTAACAGGCCCTGTTTGCACTTGCCACACACCGGGTTATCACTTAAACGCTCTGCCGGACTGCGGTTGAGCCCCTGACAGTGGGGGCAAACGATATGAATAGCGCTCATAATTTCACTCCAATTTGTTATAGCTTATATGTTGTGGGCTTTTTCCCTTTCTCAAGGGCTGAATTGTGGTTCCCGGTGACTTATACTCTGCGCCGGATAACTACGGAGAAGCATTCATGCGTTACTGGCTGTTTAAATCTGAACCGGACGTGTTTGGTATCGACCACCTGGCTCAACGACCTGACCAGACCGAGCCCTGGGACGGGGTGCGTAACTATCAGGCGCGTAATTTTCTGCGCGATGAGGTTGGCGTGGGGGATAAGGTGTTTTTTTATCACTCCAGTTGTAAAACGGTGGGTATTGCAGGTATTGCCGAGGTAGTTAAAGCCGGTTATCCCGATGCAACCCAGTTTGATCCGGAGTCGGACTATTACGATCCAAAAGCGACGCCTGATAAGCCGCGCTGGTACAGTGTGGATGTAAAGTACGTGAGTAAGTTTGCCCGTGTGCTGCCGCTGAGTGTGATTAAAGACTGCCCACAAATTACCGAATTGGGACTGGTGAAAAAAGGCCATCGCTTGTCTGTAATGCCGGTAACAGAAAGCGAATGGCACATTTTAAACGAGTTGGCTGGACGTCAGCTTTAATCCGGCAGTTCGTTCCACAGGCGGGCAAGGCCTTGTTGGCCGTATTGCCCCGGCAAACCCCACAAGAAAGGCTCCGGTTGAATCATGCGGCCCTGGTCGAAGGTAAAGCCATCGGCACGGTCCTGAGCAACCAGTAGCGGCCCGTCTAAGTCGACAAACTGCACATCCGCGCACAGGCCATAGGCTGGCGCCATAGCCAGCGACGAGCCTACCATACAACCAATCATGATCTGCAGATTGCGCTCTTTAGCCGCGTGGTAAGCGCGAATTGCTTCGGTTAAGCCGCCGGTTTTATCCAGTTTAATATTGACCGCCTGATAGTATTTTGCCAGCCGCTCGATATCGGCACTCACATGGCATGACTCATCGGCACACAGGATGACCGGGCTGTTAAGCCCTGCCAACTGCTCATCGGCTTCGGCAGGAACCGGTTGTTCTATTAGCGCAACACCAAGCTTAGCCATGTCCGGCAGCAATTCATTCAGCATTGCTACCTGCCAGCCCTCGTTGGCATCCACAATCAACCGGCTTTGCGGTGAAGCCTCGTGGATGGCAGCCAAACGCTCTAACACCTGATGCTCATCCAGCTTAATTTTAATTAGCGGCGCATTTTTAATTTCCAGTGCCTGGTTTTTCATGCCTTCTGGCGTATCAATGCTGAGGGTTTGCGCAGTATAACAACGCTGTACCGTATGCAGGTTAGCCAGGCTGGCCACAGATTTGCCCTTTATCTTGGCTTTTAAATCCCAGAGGGCCGCGTCCAGCGCATTGCGTGCAGATCCGGCGGGTAGCAGGGTGAGTAAATCCTCGGTGTCACAGACATTGGCAAAGGCGCCCTTATTTTCTTCCAGTTGCGCTAACACGGATTCGATTGATTCGTTATAGCGGGCATAGGGGACAGATTCACCCCAGCCATAATAATGGCCGTCGCTCACCAGTACGGTGATCACATCGGCCTGGGTTTTTGCGCCTCGTGAAATGCGAAACTCACGGGCCAGCGGAAAAGACTCAGTAAAGGCCTTAAAACTCAGACTCATTCCAATGCCTCCACTAACGCGCCAACGCCGTGGCGGATCGGGTCGACACAAGGCAGGCCAAGCTGCTCGGTCACGCTCTTGCAATAGACCAGGGCTTCATCTTCGCTGACCGAAGACGTGTTTACCGATACGCCAATCACCTTCACATCGGGGTTAGTGATCCGCGCGGCGGTGAGATTCATTTCAATCACCTGTTCAAGACTGGGGAGTGGACGACCGGGCAGGGCGCGCATGTGGTCACGGTTTAATGCGTGGCAGATAACCAGTGCATCAGGTTGCGAGCCGTGTAACAGTCCTAAGCTAACGCCTGCAAAAGCCGGATGATACAGCGAGCCCTGACCTTCGATTAAATCCCAGTGGTCATCGTCGTTGGCCGGGCAGAGTGCTTCAACACTACCGGAGATAAAGTCAGAGACTACGCAATCGACGGCTACGCCTTCACCGGCAACCAGAATACCGCTCTGGCCCGTGGCCCGGAAGGTGGCTTTTATGCCTTGACTCTGCATGCCTCGGGCCAGGCTCAGTGTGGTGTACATTTTACCCACTGAACAATCCGTACCTACGGTCAGCAAACGTTTGCCCGGGCGTTTGACGCCGGTACCGGTTTTAAATTTGGTGGTGGGGTGGCGAATGTCTATCAGGCGGCGACCGAGTGCCTGGGCTTTTTCAGCTATTTCAGGAATATCAGCCAGTTTATCGTGCAGGCCATTAATAATATCCATGCCGGCTTCCAGGGCGGTAATAATGGAAGCAACCAGCGACGGGTCAAGCACGCCGCCGCTGTTGGCAAAACCCAGTACAAATGCTTTGGCGCCTTGTTGCGCACCTTCTTCGATGGTCATGGCTGGCAGGCCGGTGGTCACACTGCAGCCTGGCAGGGAATATTCGCCCACGCACATCTCAGGGCTCCAGTCCGCCGCGCTCTTAGCCATTTTGATGCTGAGCGGATCCGTAGCATTGCCGATAAAAAGTAAATAAGGGGAAGGCAGGTTCATGATAACTCCTTGAACAGAGGTCACATAAGGTGACTGAAGAAGACGAATACAATGGGTCTGTACCCTAAAGCCATCGACTAATGAATTCCAGCGTTATTCTTCATTAATAAAATGCTTCAGGGTCGGCCTCTGGTGGTCGTCTTTAACAATACGCGTTGAGCTGATCCAGATAGACTTGCTTATCGTCTTCGGGTAACCAGGTCACGGTAAAGGCATTGGCCATCAACGTTTTAAGTTCTTCTCGGCTAAAGTCGCCCTCTTGCTGCAAGGCAATCAGGTTTTCGTTCATATATGCCCGAAAATAAGCCGGATCGTCGGAATTGATGGTGGCCAGCATGCCTTTATCGAGCATCTGGCGAATTTCGTTGGAGGTTAACGACTGCACCACAAACTGATTGGATACCGGACATACGGTGAGCCCCAGTTTGTGGCTTTTAATCAGTTCGCAAAGATCATCAGATTCCAGCGAA
>TARA_B100000963_G_scaffold84798_1_pt1 | contig 36744 bp, 30 predicted proteins | sample TARA_B100000963 | Tara Oceans TARA_B100000963 (sample SAMEA2622097) | marine metagenome | biome: marine biome (ENVO:00000447); feature: surface water layer (ENVO:00002042); material: "saline water (ENVO:00002010), including plankton (ENVO:xxxxxxxx)" | depth 5 m | reverse complement strand
CAGCTACAAAAAAAACTGCAGCCGCAAAAAAAACCACAGCTACTAAAAAAGCCACAGCTACAAAAAAAACTGCAGCTGCAAAAAAAACCACAACTACCAAAAAATCTAAAGCCCAAAAACTTGACGTTTTTGAGGAAAAGATTGCACAAGACACCGCAGTTGCTGTTCTAAAACACAAGCAATCTCCTGGAAAATCAAAACACATAGACAAAGAAGATGATGAAACAGATGAATTTCTGAAAAACTTCAATTGGCATAATTATCAAGAGGGCATTGATATAATAGAAGACGAACAGTTGAAAGAATTTGAATCACTCGTCGCCGAAAATTTTGTTGATACTTCTGATGAAGATGTCTTGAATGGTACCATTGTACATCTTACAGATCGAGAGGCCATTATTGACATAAATGCCAAATCAGAAGGTGTAATTTCTCTCAATGAGTTTAGATACAATCCCAACCTTAAAGTTGGAGACATTGTTGAAGTAGTAGTTGATACCCGTGAAGATAAAACCGGACAGCTGATTTTATCGCATAGAAAAGCGCGGGTTATTAAGGCTTGGGATCGTGTTAACAACGCCCATGACAACGGTGAAATCGTTAATGGTTTTGTTAAATGTCGTACCAAAGGAGGAATGATTGTTGATGTTTTTGGAATTGAGGCATTCTTACCTGGTTCTCAAATTGACGTCAAGCCTATTAGAGATTACGATCAGTATGTTGACAAAACCATGGAATTCAAGGTGGTTAAAATCAACCATGAATTTAAAAATGTAGTTGTTTCTCATAAAGCACTTATTGAGGCCGATCTAGAAGAACAAAAGAAAGAGATCATTGGTCAACTAGAAAAAGGACAAGTCTTGGAGGGTATTGTCAAAAATATTACCTCCTATGGAGTTTTTGTCGACCTTGGCGGTGTAGATGGATTGGTTCATATTACCGATTTGTCCTGGAGTCGTATTAATCACCCTAACGAAATTTTGGAATTGGATCAAAAGCTTAATGTAGTGATTCTTGATTTTGATGACGATAAGTCTAGGATTCAATTGGGCTTAAAACAATTAAGTGCCCACCCATGGGAACGCCTGAGTGATGAACTCAAAGAAGGAGACAATGTTAAAGGAAAAGTGGTCGTGATTGCTGATTACGGTGCTTTTATAGAAATTGAAGATGGAGTAGAAGGATTGGTTCACGTTTCCGAAATGTCCTGGTCAACTCATCTAAGGTCTGCCCAAGACTTTGTAAATGTTGGGGATGAAGTGGATGCCGTATTATTGAGTTTGGATCGCGAAACTCGCAAAATGTCTTTGGGGATCAAACAGCTTACTCCCGATCCTTGGACTGACATAACTTCCAAATATCCAGTAGGTTCAAAACACAAAGGAATTGTAAGAAACTTTACCAACTTTGGCGTATTTATTGAACTAGAAGAGGGAGTTGACGGACTGGTTTATATCTCTGATTTGTCTTGGACCAAGAAAGTTAAGCATCCATCAGAACTATTGACCTTGGCTGACGAGATCGACGTTATGGTATTGGAACTTGATGTAGAGGGCAGGAAACTTAGCTTAGGTCACAAACAAACCCAAGACAATCCTTGGGATAATTATGCTGATGAGTTTGCTTTGGATTCTGTTCACAAAACAGCTATCACCGAAATCGTTGATAAAGGAGCAACCATTAAATTTAATGAGGACGTAATTGCTTTTGTACCACAAAGGCATATGGAAAAAGAAGATGGCTCCAAATTGACTAAAGGAGAAGAAGCCGAGTTTAAGATTATTGAATTCAACAAAGAGTTCAAGAGGGTTGTAGCATCACATACCAACTTGTTTAAGGAGCAGGAAAAAATCAATTATAAAAGGGCTGTAAAAAAAGTCAAAGAAAGTAATTTAGAAAAAACTACTCTTGGAGATTTAGATGCTTTGGCCGATTTAAAGCAAAAAATGAAAGGCAAAAGCTAAATTAAATATTTGATTTAATATTAAAACCCTTCCAGTAGGAAGGGTTTTTTTGTTTAGCGGGATTCATTAAAAAATGATATTTTTGTTCTATCAAAAATTCCTAATGGCTCATAGAGTACTGCTATCTCAAAAAAAAATAGAGATCATTCTCAAAAGATTGGCCAGCCAGTTGATAGAAAAATTCAATGACTTTAATGAAGTGGTATTGGTTGGTCTACAACCCAGGGGCATCTTGTTACTTAACCGATTGGTCGAACTTTTGAAAAATGATTATGGGCTGAAAAACATCACCAACGGTAAATTAGACATTACTTTTTTTAGAGATGATTTTAGACGATTCGACAAAACACTTTCTCCTTCATATTCTGAAATGGAGTTAACCATAGAGGGGAAATCTGTAGTCATCATTGATGATGTACTTTTCACGGGAAGAAGTATTAGAGCTGCTTTGACTGCATTAGACCACTACGGTCGTCCTAATGATATTCAACTACTGGTATTGATCGACCGTAGATTCAGTCGTGATCTTCCTATTCAACCGGATTATACAGGGGTTCAAGTCGATGCTTTGGAAGGAGATAAGGTTAGGGTAGAATGGAGAGAACAAGCTAAACAAGACACTGTTTTCATTGAAAAAAGATAGCCTATGGAACAGTTAAGCGTCAATCATCTTCTCGGAATTAAATACCTCAAAGAAGAGGATGTCCACTTGATTTTTAAAACTGCAGATCATTTTAAAGAAGTCATCAACCGCCCGATCAAAAAAGTGCCTAGCTTAAGGGATACTACTGTTGCAAATCTTTTTTTTGAAAACAGCACAAGAACCAAACTTTCCTTTGAGTTAGCTGAAAAGAGATTGAGTGCTGATTTGATCAACTTTTCTGCCTCCCAATCTTCGGTTAATAAAGGAGAGACCCTAATCGATACGGTGAATAATATTCTGGCTATGAAAGTAGATGTAGTGGTAATTAGGCATCCCAACCCAGGAGTAGCCCTATTCCTTTCCAAAAATGTAGATGCTTGTATTATCAATGCAGGAGATGGCACCCATGAGCATCCCTCTCAAGCCCTGCTGGATGCCTATTCGATCAAAGAAAAATTGGGCGGATTAAAAGGAAAAAAGATCGCCATCGTAGGAGATATTCTTCATTCCAGAGTCGCTTTATCAAATATCTATGCCCTTAAAATGTTAGGGGCTCAAATTCAGCTTTGTGGCCCAAAGTCATTGATCCCCAAACATATTGAATCCCTTGGGGTAACCTTAAGTTCCGATTTGATGCAAACCCTTAAGTGGTGTGATGCCGTTAACATGTTAAGGGTTCAAAACGAAAGAATGGATTTGAATTACTTTCCTTCTAACCGAGAATATGCTCAACTATATGGGCTTAATGCAAAAAAACTGGCTAGTCTCAAAAAAGAAATAATTTTGTTACACCCTGGTCCAATCAACAGAGGGGTTGAGATCACCTCTGACGTTGCCGACTCCCAAAATGCCATTATATTAGATCAAGTTGAGAACGGAGTAGCCGTCAGAATGGCCATTATCTATCTTTTGGTTGCCAAACTCAATGTTTCCTCAAAATGATCTTAAAAAAAAAGAAAAACCACTTATACCTTAAGTTAGAGAGGAATGAACCGGAATCTTTCGGTAATAATTCCCTAGGATTATTTTTTTCCTCTGATCTCATTATTGATCTGTTAGCACACGAAGTAATCGAGCAGTCTTTTTTGTCTTTACTCAAACAAATCAATAAAGGTCATATCGACAAGGGATTTTGCATGGTTATACTGTTTAAAGAGACTTCATCTATTTTTGATTTTGAATTTTTAAATATTGTTCCCACACTTATCGAAGCAGAAGATTATATCCAGATTGAGCAAATTCAAAGAGATCTAGGAGCATCATTATGAAACTTAAGATATTAGGTTGTCATTCAGCAACCCCATTTGAAAACGCTCATACGACATCTCAGTTATTAGAGGTCAAAGATCATCTTTTTTTAATTGATTGTGGTGAAGGCACTCAGATTCAACTGCGTCAAAATAAAATTAAGTTTTCGAGGATAAAACATATTTTTATTTCCCACTTACATGGTGATCACTTTTATGGCTTGGTAGGACTAATTAGTACGTTCAGACTTCTTGGTAGGACTGCTGATTTAAATATTTATGGACCAAAAGGGATTAAGGAAATACTAACTCTTCAACTTAAACTGGCCAATTCATGGACGAATTACAATTTGTTTTTTCATGAGCTAGAAAAAAAAGAATCAGAACTTATTTTCGAAGACGATTCACTAACTGTTTATACTATACCACTTGACCATCGAATATATTCAAATGGTTTTTTGTTTCAGGAGAAACAAGGTTTAAGAAAGTTAGATAATGAAAAAATAAAAAACTACGATATCCCTATCTGTGATTTACATAACCTTAAACTGGGAAAAGATTTGATTTTGGGGGATGGTACAACCCTTAAAAATAAAATGGTCACCCTCGATCCAAATCCAGTAAAGCGATATGCATTTTGTAGCGATACGGCTTACAATGAATCTATTGTGCCATTGATTAAGGAAGTCGATATGCTATATCATGAGTCAACTTTTTTGGATGTCCACCAAAATTTGGCTAAAAAAACCAAGCACAGTACTGCTTCTCAAGCAGCTAAAATTGCTCGTTTGGCTCAAGTCAAACGACTGGTTTTAGGACATTTCTCATCGCGTTACAGTGAAAAAAATGATTTTTTACTTGAGGCCTCCTCAATTTTCGATTCTGTATCATTGGCATCAGATGGTAAAATATTTGATATTTAGTCTGATGGATTAATCGTAAATTTGTAAACATGAGTACAAATGAGATGAAACCTAAGTTGGCTGATCTTCGGAAATCATATGAAAAAGATACATTGGATATTCATCATGTTAAGGACAATCCAATGCAGCTTTTTCAAAAATGGTTTTCTCAGGCTCAAGAAGAAGAGACTATTGACGAGGCAAATGCAATGAGTTTAACCACCTTTGGTGATGATGGTTATCCCAGAGCCAGAGTTGTATTACTTAAAGATTTTTCTGAAGAAGGTTTTGTGTTTTTTACCAACTACAAAAGCGAAAAGGGAAAATCATTATTTAAGCACCCTAAGGTAGGGCTATCTTTCTACTGGCCTGGTTTGGAGCGACAGATCATCATTAAGGGTAGAGCTGAAAAATTATCTGAGGAGAGATCTGATAAATATTTTAATTCACGACCAAGGGGAAACCAGTTAGGTGCTCATGTCTCTCCACAAAGCGAGGTTATACCCGATCGTAAATTTTTAGAGGACCTCAATACAACCCTAGAGAATAAGTTTAAAAATAAATTAATACCCCGACCGGATCATTGGGGAGGTATATTGATCAGACCTATTGAAATTGAATTTTGGCAAGGGCGCCCTAACCGCTTGCATGATAGGATATGTTGTTATCTAGATGGCATAAATTGGAAAGCAAAACGCTTAGCTCCGTGAAAAATGAAACAACTCGTTATCTTGAGACATGCCAAATCTAATAGAGCCTATAGGGTAGACGACATTAATAGACCACTTTCACCACAAGGGATGGACAGGATTAAAAAAGTTTCTCAAAAAAATATTGATTTTTTTAGTCCTTCAGATATAATCATTTCCAGTTCTGCTATTAGGGCTGTACACACGGCTATCATGATGATCTACGAATTGAATTTTCCACTTGAAAAACTCAAAATTGATAATCATCTCTACACTTTTTCGGCCCTAAGTGTAATTGATTATGTATATTCTTTAGATAATCATTGGGATAAAGTTGTTTTAGTTGGACACAACCCTGCCTTTACTGAGGTAATCAATCATTTCTCGGATGCAGGTATTAATCATTTGAGAACCGCTGGATGTGTTCAGATTACTTTTAATGGAGATCAGTGGAGTGATCTTAGAAAAGGTGAAGCGTTATTGGGTCAAGAACAAAATAATTTTTGGTGAAAATAAGTATATATGAATCCAATATATATAAATAGAGAAATCAGTTGGCTCGACTTTAATACACGTGTTTTACAGGAAGCTAACGATGTTTACGTTCCATTGTTAGAACGCCTACGTTTTCTGGGAATTTTCTCTAATAATTTGGATGAGTTTTTTCAGGTCAGATATGCTACAGTAAAGCGAATTGCCCAATCCGGTAAAACAGGTAAAAGAGTTTTTGCAGGAAGAAGTGCAGAGGCATTGCTTAAGGAAATTACCAGTAAGGTGATAGATCTTCAGGATGAAAGCCTTGAAATTCTTAATGGAATTTACAAGGAGATGGAGAGAGAAAATATTTTCTTTATCGATCAAAACGAGGTAAAACCTGAGCAAGAAGATTTTTTGAAAAATTATTTTATACAAAATGTAAACCCTGCTCTGGTCACCATCATTTTGTCTCAAAATAGAGATCAAGATTTGTCTGCCAACAAGGCCTTTTTGATAGTAACTATGACCTTGAATCAGGATTCGGAGAATCAAAATATATACGCCTTGATTGAGATGCCAAAAGATGCCAAAAGATTTGTAGTGCTACCTAAGAATGGTGACGGAAAGCAATATATTATGATGCTAGACGATTTGATCCGTTATCACTTTCATATGATCTTCAGTTTTTTTAACTATAAGAGTATTCAGGCTCATATGGTAAAGATCACTCGCGATGCCGAACTCGACTTAGAAGAAGACGTATCCATTAGTTATCTTGAAAAAATAACACTTAGTGTGAAAGACAGGATGATAAGTGATCCTGTCAGATTGGTTTATGATAAAGAAATTCCTGATCAAACCCTGTGTTTTGTCATGGAGAAACTCAATATCGATAGTACTGACAGCCTCATTCCTGGGGGAAAGTATCACCAAAGGCGAGACTATATGAATTTTCCAAGTTTAGATCGTCCAGATTTGTTGTATTCTTCTTTTCCTCCATTACCCATACCCATGCTTAGTATGGAAGAAAATATATTGGATGCAATTGATCAAAAAGACTATTTACTAAATACTCCCTATCAAGATTTTTCTTATGTCATTAAGTTTTTGAGAGAAGCGGCATTAGATCCCAAGGTCAAATCAATAAAAATAACAATCTACCGACTTTCAAAGTCATCCTTGATTGTTAGTGCTTTGATTAATGCGGCAAAAAATGGCAAGAAAGTTTTGGTCCAAATTGAGCTCCAGGCAAGATTCGATGAAGAAAATAATATCAATTTCGCCGAACAATTAGAAGCAGCTGGGGTGCAATTGATTTTTGGTATTCCTGGACTAAAAGTCCACTCTAAAATATGTATCATAGAACGTCAACACGATAAGAAAAATAGACGATACGGTTTCATTAGTACCGGAAATTTCAATGAATCTACCGCCAAGATCTATACAGACTATACCTTGTTTACCACCAACCAAAAAATACTTAAAGAGGTCAATAAGGTTTTTAACTTTCTTGAGGTAAGTTATAAAATCAAGAAATATAAACACTTGATCGTGTCGCCTCATTATACAGCCTCCATCATATCCAAAATGATTGACAATGAAATTGAAAACAACCAAAAGGGTCTTCCCTCTGGTATTTCACTCAAATTAAATAATATCACCAATTACCCTCTAGTCGAAAAACTATATCAAGCAAGCCAGGCAGGAGTAAAAATTAAAATGATTGTTAGGGGTATTTGCTGTTTAGTTCCCGGAGTAAAAGGGTTGAGTGAAAATATCACTGTGCTAAGTGTGGTTGATAAGTTTTTGGAGCATTCCCGTGTAATTATTTTTGAAAATGCAGGTGAGAAGAAAATTTATTTGTCTTCGGCAGATTTTATGACCCGAAATATCGAAAATAGAGTAGAGGTGGCTTGTCCTGTTTATGATAAGGAATTACAACAGCAAATATTGGATACTTTTGAGCTATCTTGGAAAGATAATACAAAGGCAAGAATTGTAAATCAAAATCCACAAAATAAAATGGTAAAATCAAAAGCAGGGGATAAGATTCAACGATCTCAATGGACAACTTATGATTACTATAAAAATAAATTGAACTGCTAGGATTTTGAAAATTAAAAAATATGCAGCCATCGATATTGGTTCCAATGCCATGAGGGTGTTAATCTCTAATGTTATCCATACTAAAGATGGAGTTCACTTTCAGAAAAATGCACTGGTCAGGGCTCCTATTCGTTTGGGTGAGGATTCTTTTACCATGGGTGAAATTTCAAAAAATAATCTAAAGCGCATGATTAAAGCAATGAGAGCCTTCAAACTACTTATGAAAGTTCATGAAGTCTCTCATTACAAAGCCTATGCTACCTCTGCTCTGAGAGAGGCCAACAACAGTGGGGACATCGTGCAACAAGTCAAAAAAAAGGCAGGAATTAAAATTGAGATTATTGATGGCAGAAAGGAGGCAGAAATTATTTCCAACAGTAAAATATCTGATTTCATACACACCCAAAAAACCTTTCTTTTTGTTGATGTTGGCGGGGGAAGTACTGAATTTACTTTTATCAATGAAGGAAAAAGAGTTTGTTCCAAGTCATTTAAAATAGGTACCGTTAGGCTCATAAACAATTTGGTAGATCAAAGGGTTTGGGAAGTTATAAGGATTTGGATTGTTAAAAATACCAAACTCTATCGTAAAATAACTTTAATGGGATCTGGCGGTAACATCAATAAGCTTTTTAAATTATCCAATGTTAAAGAGGGAAAACCTTTATCAATGATTAAACTCAATCAAATTTTTTTGGAGCTTGAATCACTGACCTATGAGGAGCGAATAATTAAATTTGAGCTAAACCCCGACCGGGCTGATGTCATTATTCCCGCTGCTAGGATATTTCTTAAAGCACTTCAGTGGAGTGGTGGACAAAAGATCTATGTCCCCAAGTTTGGACTATCTGATGGAATGATCAAATACATGTACAAACAACAACATAAAAAAAACTAACCGTGCATGGTTTCCCTTCTTCCCAATTGAGCCATTAATTTTGCCTCAAAATGTAATAAGGCGTCCCATTTTTCATTGACTGATTCTTCATTTTCGCCATATTTACGCGCCAATTTCAAAAATAGGGTGTAGTGATGTGCTTCACTGATCATTAACTTTCTGTAAAACTTTTGTAGTGCTTTTTCAGCAATAGATTCTGATAACAACCGAAACCGCTCACAGCTTCTTGCTTCGATCAATGCAGCGTATAGCAATTGGTTTACCAATTGATCAATTCTGCTTCCTCCTCTAGGAAAAAAACTTCTTAAATCCCTCACATATTCGTCCTTGCGCTCCCTTCCCAACACCCAGCCTCTTTCGAGAATTAGTTGGTGAACCATTTCGAAGTGACTCAATTCTTCTTGTGCCAAAGCGATCATTAATTCTACCAGTTCACTTTTTTCAGGAAATCTGACCATCAGAGAGATGGCAGTACTGGCTGCTTTTTGTTCGCAAAAAGCATGATCGGTCAATATTTCGTGTATGTTTTTTTTTACTATATCAACCCAACGGGGATCGGTCGGGAGTTTAAGTCCTAGCATATTAGTATTTTTATAAATCTAAATCAAATTCTCTCTTAAGTTCTTCGATTTCGGGGTTTATTTTTTTTAAATATTCATATTTCTCAGGGATTCCGTAGATATAGGTTTCAATATTTGTGGCTTCTACCCTAATTTCAAAAGTGATTTTGTTATTGTTTAACATTCTACTAAGATAAGCCAATAGTGGAGGCAATTCTTTTGTCAGTTCTACTTTACTGAGTGAGTTTGAAGTTTTCAATAATATTTTATGATCTGCTTGCAGCTCTGGTTGGCTCATTTCCAGTAAAGCTGCAATGTTATTTTCTCCCTGATTATTTTTCTCATGGGTGTAAGTTTTCCAGTGTTTGGATAGCTTTTCCTGACTAAATTTATCTTCTGAATCAATAAACTCATTTTTCTTTGAGGATGATATTCTCTCTGCTTCTTTTTTTAGTGCAATGCTTGAAAGTGATAAACTAGAAACACCAATTCTCAGATTATTTTTTTTGATCTTGATCTGGGTTGGATTAAACGTTTGTGTTTTTTCTGGTGATGGTTTTGATGTTTGATCAATATCCTTTACCCGGGGAACATATTCATTTGATGATTCTGCTTCTACCTCTCCTTCGAGACTTGTTTCCTCTTGTGAAGGGCCTTTGAAGTGAGTTACTGGAATGATAAATTGGTTTACTTTTCCCCAAAATGGAGAGAGGCTATTTGCATTAGACATAATTCAATCAACAGTCGTTTATTTTTGGTATTTCTGTAATCCAGTTCACATCTTGTGGCTAAATCTATGGCATCTAATAGGAAAGGAAGCGGCGCTTTTGCAGTTTGTTCTTTAAATTTTTCTTGGATACCATCACTTACTTCAAGTAAATGAAGTGTTTTGTTCTCTTTACTGACCATCAAATTTCTCAAATGATAGCTCAATCCAGTAATAAACTGTAATTCATCAAAGCCTTTTTGGATCAATTCGTCAAAATCTATCAAAAGGGCTGGAATATCATGGTTTAAGATAAGTTGGGTAAAGGAAAAAAAGGTGTCATGATCCAGTATATTCAAATTTTCAGATACAGATTTAACACTTAATTTACAATCAGTAAAACTGACCATACGGTCATAAATTGACAAGGCATCTCTCAAGGCACCATCTGCCTTTTGGGCTATCAGATCAAGGGCTTCCTCTTCAAATTCAATGTTTTGATCTGTGGCAATTTTTTGCAAATATTCTTTGCAATCTTTAACGCTAATCCGTTTAAAATCAAACGTTTGACATCGAGATAGTATTGTAGGTATTATCTTTTGTTTTTCTGTAGTGGCTAATATAAAAATTACGTGTTTTGGGGGTTCTTCAAGGGTTTTAAGAAAAGCATTAAAAGCTCCCAAGGAAAGCATGTGTACTTCATCAATTATGTAGATCTTGTGTGTGCCTACTTGAGGTGGGATTCTAACTTGTTCATTCAAGCTTCGTATGTCATCCACAGAATTGTTTGAAGCTGCATCTAACTCAAAAATGTTAAAAGCAAAATCCTCATTAGAGCTATTTTTCCCTTGACTATTGATTCTTTTAGCCAGAATACGCGCACAGGAGGTTTTGCCTACTCCCCGCGGACCACAAAAAAGAAGTGCCTGTGCCAATTGATCTTTTTCTATGGCGTTTTCCAAAGTCTTTGTAATTGCCTGTTGACCCACAACTTCCTCAAAGGATTGAGGGCGATATTTTAAGGCTGAAACAATATAAGTTTCCATATTGTGTGGCTTCTAAACAAAGATAAAAATTGAAAAATCTCCATACGTGGGTCAACAAATAATTTCATCTGAAATTATCAACAAAAGATTAACTTTGTGATGGCAGGCTGTCTTATTGCTCTTTTTTTAAGAGAGGAAAGTCCGGACACCATAGAGCAGTATAGCGGGTAATGCCCGTCATTCGCCACGGCGAATAGGACCAGTGCAACAGAAAGCAAGTACAGTTAGGCTGTAGTGAAATCAGGTAAACTCTATATGGTGCAACGCTAAAAATAATTGTGTTTGAGGATTGCTCGTCCGATACAATTGGGTAGGCGGCTAGAATATTGTAGTAATACAAGATCCAGATAAATAATAAGACTCGACAGAATCCGGCTTATAGGCCTGCCTTTTTATCCTTTAAAAAAACTGAATACATTACTACCGTATTTTCTGGACTGTACAAATCCAAAATTTTTTTCTAAGTCTTCTCTTTCGCTGTGTTCAATGATCAATACCCCTTGGTTATTTAGTAATTTGTTGGAAAAAACTGTTTTTACGATTTGCGTGTATTGTTCAGCCTCAATATTATAGGGAGGATCGGCAAAAATTAGATCGAAAGATTTTTTTGCGGATGACAAATATTTGATAACGTCCACCTGTATCGCTCGAATGGGAAGTTTTAGTGATACAGAAGTTTTACGGATGAAATCAATACACATTTTGTTTTGATCCACAGCAATTATGTTTTTTACTCCACGGGATCCAAACTCATAACTGATACTTCCCGTACCAGAAAAAAGATCTAAAACAGAGGAATTTTCCCAATGGTATTGGTTTTGAAGAATATTGAAAATAGCTTCTTTAGATCGGTCGGTTGTGGGGCGAACAGGAAGTTTTTTTAGAGCAATGATCCTTCTGCCTTTGTGAATACCAGAAATGATCCGCATCAGTGAAACAGATTAATAAAGTATGGGGCAGGATGTACTTTTTCGTCAAACATTAGAGAGCTTTGTTGATCTGAAAATGTTATTTTTTGATGGTAATAGTCCAAAGCATCATAACACTTTTTGTAACGTGCATATTTACCAAAAAAGACAATGCTAAATCCATCGGAGGATAATGATAGATCTTCAGCAACAGCAAGGACAAAGTAGAGAAAACTATCCTCATTTTTATATGGGTAGGTGTTGAATAGTAAGAGTTCCTTGCCCCTAAAGACCAAAAGATCAAATTCGTCGTCCTGCATGTGAAGATTCATTACCATTGTATTATCCTCATTGATTACAGTGGTACTGAGGTCGTAAAGAATTTGGGAGTAGTGGGTAAAACTGATGTCTTTAAAATAATGCTGTAAGGTGGTTTCTGTTTGCTCCTCAAAGGGATAGAGGATTTTGACCTGATCGTCTTGAGTTTGTTTTTCAGCAATGCTACAACCCTCCTCAAGAGAGACATTGTAATTGAGGTAATTTTTCTTTTGGGCTGGGTTGTAGAGTGATATTGGTACAAATGTGGCCCGATGATCAAAGTGAACCGCTTTGATTTTTTCACATTCGAGGAAAGAATATGAATTCAGTAATTCATGAAAGGCATCTCCTTTTTCTATGCTGTGGTTTTCAAACTTAAAAAAAGGACGTGCATTGGGTGTACAAAAAGAAAATCCATCCTTAAAAATTTGGATGGATAGTTCTTTATCTTGTATGGTGGTTTTATTGAACGGCATCGAAAATAGTAGGCCAGTTTCCGTTGGTGCTAACCTCGCTAAGGGAGCCCAGTATGATCGAGGGACCATTCACTCCATCTACGGAAACAGTTTCGTTTTCAAGTTTTAGCAAATCTTTATCTTGATCGTGAAGTATCAAGTTCTTAGCTACTTTTACCTCAAAAACAGGTACCTTATAACCATTTTTATCGATGATGCTAGCATTGATATCAAATTTTGCTTCGATCCCTTCTACTGGTACTGTGGCAAAATCTTTGTAAGCATTAGAGTTTTTAAATAAAGAATCTTTGACCGGAACAAATCCCAAGGTATCGATGACCACTACTTCGCGAAGCATATCGATCCTGTAGGTACGGTCATATTCCATGTAGGAGGAATCTCTCTTTTCTATAAGTGTAAAAATACCATTGTCTATAAATTTAACTAGACTGTCAAAATTATTACTATAAGTACCTGTGACATCTTTGTGAGCGATTTGCGCTTTACGAATCAATTTTAATTTAGTAATTACTGAGGCATATCGTTCATTTTTTATTTCATTAAAGTTGATCGGTCCATTGATAGAGTTGTAGATTTTGAAGCTAAAAAATAATGCGAGGATCCAAAGTACAGCCTGAAGCGCTAATTTCATGGTTTGTTGATTTTGCTACTGACAAATCTACAATTTTTTTTGAATCGTAAAAGTTTTACAAATGAATTATATTGTGAAGAAAAAGTCAAATGTCAAAGGAATTTTTTTACGAAATTCTCTACGAAAAGTTCAAGTTTGAGCCTACGGTTTCTCAAATAGGGGTATTTGAAAAAATCGCTTATTTTTTGTCCAAAACTTCAGATAATTCTATTTTACTTATTAAAGGTTATGCAGGGACAGGAAAGACCGAAGTCATCGGTCATTTAGTTCAACAATTAGGTTTTATTCGAAAAAAATCAGTATTGATGGCCCCTACGGGGAGGGCTGCCAAAGTACTGTCGGCTTATGCTGGTAGAGGCGCTCTAACCATCCACAAAAAAATATATTTTCCGAAGATCGATAGGGGGGGGGCCGGGGTCCAATTTACGCTAAAAGAAAACAAACATACCAATACGATCTTTATTGTGGATGAGTCCTCCATGATAGGAGATAACCGACAACATAGTAAATTTTTTGAGAATGGATCTTTACTTCACGATTTGGTTCATTATGTTAGTAACGGAGAAAAATGCAAATTGATTTTTGTAGGGGATACTGCCCAATTACCTCCGGTAAATTTGGAGGTCAGTCCCGCACTTGATGAAGATGAATTGACTACTCAGTTCAATACAGCTGTAGATAGTATCACGCTAGAAGATGTAGTTCGGCAACAAATCGGATCAGGTATTTTATATAATGCAACTAGGATTCGGGAGTTAATTGTAGATGACCAATTCGAGGGTTTTAAATTTCAATTAGACGGATTTAAAGATGTGCAACGCATTATTGAGGGAAACGAGTTTTTTGAATCGCTAAATAATGCACTGCACGAGGACGGTATAGATCAAACCTTATTGATCGTTCGCTCCAATAAAAGGGCCAATCTTTACAATAAAAGCATTCGTGAACGAATCCTTTTTTTGGAATCTGATTTGGCTGTAGGTGACCAACTGATGGTGGTTAAAAACAATTATTATTGGTTAGGTGCCGATTCCAAACCTGGTTTTATTGCTAATGGAGATGTGATCCGCATCAATAGTATCAATAAATATTTAAATCGTTTTGACATGAAATTTGCCGAGGTTAACATTCAGATGGTAGATTATCCCAAAGAGCCCTCATTCGATACTGTGCTTTTACTGGAAACATTGGACAGTGAAACCGCCAACCTAAGCTATGAACATTCTCAATTACTGTACCAAAAAGTGTTAGTTGATTACGCTGATGAAAAATCTAAATATCAACGCTTTCTCAAGGTCAAAAACGATCCTTTTTTTAACGCCTTACAGGTTAAATATTCCTATGCAATTACTTGTCATAAATCTCAAGGTGGGCAATGGAAAAACGTCTTTATTGAACAACCATTCCTTCCCAAAGGACCCAATAAAGACTATTTTAGATGGCTATATACTGCAATAACCCGTTCTAAAAAGCGCTTATTTTTGATTGGTTTTGGAAAGGAGTTTTTTTAATTCTATCGCCAAGAAACTTTTGACCCTGTGCTTTTATTGAATTCCATAACAAATTCATTACAAAAATCGAATATTTAACTAACATTCAAACTCTTTTGATGTTTAATCTTACAATTTTTATCTTTTTATTAAATTTAATTTTTGGGGATTTAGTTTTTATATCATATTATTAGTTCAATATTTCTCATCTTTGCATCAATGAAAATAGTCTCCATTATTCCTGCGCGATACGATTCCTTGCGCTTTCCTGGTAAGCTTATGCAGCGGTTGGGAGATAAAACAGTCATTTTAAGAACCTATCAAAATGTATTGTCTTCTGGTCTTTTTGACGAAGTGGTAGTAGCTACGGACAGTGATTTAATTTTTAAAGAAATTTCTGATAATGGAGGCCAGGTTCAAATGACACGAAAGGATCATCAATGTGGAAGTGATCGAATTGCAGAAGCCGCCTCTAGAATGGATGCAGACTTGGTAGTCAATGTTCAGGGAGACGAGCCTTTTATAGACAGTAACAGTCTAAAAAAGCTTATTAAAATTTTTAAATATGACCCTCAAAAGGAAATTGCATTGGCTTCTTTAATGACTCCGCTTCACGATACAGAAGATATAGAAAATCCGAACGTAGTTAAAGTGATTGTGGATTTGAATGACTTTGCACTTTATTTTTCCCGTTCCCCCATACCATTTAATCGAGAAAACGTTGGAAAATCAACTCATTTCAAACACATTGGGGTTTATGCTTTTAGAAAGCAGGCGCTTATTGAATTTAGTAAACAGGATATTACCCCATTGGAGTCTGTTGAAAAAATTGAGTGTATCCGTTATCTAGAACACGGAAAAAAAATCAAAATGGTGGTGGCACGCAACTTAAATTTTGAAATCGATACCCCAAGAGATCTCGAGCGAGCAGAAGCTCATTTAAGTCAATTAGAGTCACAATGATCTCAATGTTGGCCAAGTTTATATTTCTTCGTTTGATGGGCTGGAGGATTGAAGGTGATTTCCCCCAATTGGAAAAATTTATATTGGTCGTATTTCCTCATACCCGAGGTATGGATTTTATCGTTGGGGTCTTAACTCGAGCTGTGCTCAACGAAAAAATAAATTATATCGGAAAAAAAGAATTGTTTAATCCCTTTACGGGTTGGTTTTTCCGTGCTTTGGGAGGAGCTCCTATCAACCGAGACTCTAACGAAAATAAAGTATTAACAATAGCTAAAATTTTTAAAGAAAAGAAGTTTTTCCGAATGGCGATCACTCCAGAAGGAACCCGAAAAAAAGTTGACCATTGGAAAACTGGGTTTTATTACATTGCCATGGAGGCCGAGGTACCCATATTACTTGTTCATTTTAACTATGGTTCAAAAAAAGTATCTTTTTTAAAACTATTTTATCCAACTGGTGATATTGAAAAGGATCTAAAAGAGATTAAATCCCTCTACAATATAGCATAGCAGCTGTGATTAAGGACAATTTTAATTCTTCATTTTTAATGGCCTTTGCTACTAAGGTCTAAAAATACATTTACCGATTATAGGGCATTATCTACTAAATTGTATTTGATATTAAAGACACCTGTATTCTCTTTTTTAAATTTTAGTGAGCAATTTTAATTTCTACTAGACCTTCAAGGATGATGTTTTTATTTTTTGGTATTGAAAAATAGCGTTGCAAATCAATAACAGCAAAACATAAGAAAATTATTAATTTCATTAAATATTCCTTATTTTAAAGAGTATGTTTTCTTTAGGACAAAATTTTGTTGGTTTAGATTTTAGTTAAAAAACTATACCTGTGCACTCATTCCATGATATACGTTTTGCACATCATCGTCCTCCTCTATCTTTTCGATCAGTTTTAGAACTTCCTCTTGGTGTTCTTTAGAGAGTTGTTTGGTGATTTTTGGAATACGGTCAAATCCTGAGAAAAGGATTTCAATAGATCGGTTTTCTAACTCTTTTTGAATAACTCCAAAATTTTCAAAAGGGGCATATAGTAAAATTCCATCTTCATCTTCAAACACCTCCTCTACTCCAAAGTCGATGAACTCTAACTCCAAATCTTCCGTATCGATACCCTCTGCGGAGATTCTGAAATTACAACTTCGGTCGAACATAAATTCTACAGAGCCAGATGTACCTAGGTTTCCATTGTATTTATTGAAGTAACTTCTGATATTGGCCACAGTTCGGTTGTTGTTGTCGGTTGCAGTTTCCACTATTATGGCAATTCCGTGTGGAGCATAGCCCTCAAAAAATACCTCCTTGTAATTTTCGGTAGTCTTATCAGATGCTTTTTTAATTGCACGATCAATGTTCTCCTTGGGCATATTGGCGGTTTTAGCGTTTTGTATCACCGCCCGAAGTCTTGAATTATTTTCAGGATCAGGGCCACCCTCTTTAACTGCTATTACTATATCCTTTCCAATTCGGGTAAAGGTTTTGGCCATGGCAGACCATCTTTTCATCTTTCTTGCTTTCCGAAATTCAAAGGCTCTTCCCATAATTTATTGTTTGTTTTTCACAAATATAAAGACAATTAAAAATCCTTTTTTGCTAAGGTTAGGTCGTCCAATACTTCGGTATAAGAAAAAAGAAGGTTGTTGGGCAGTTTATTTTCCTTTGCTAGTACAGCCAAATAACGCATTTGATTGGTGGAGAAAACTTGTTTGAACACGGCTTTTTTTTGATATCTTTTTTTGACTATTAACTTGATAAAATCAAAATGATGAATTAAATCTGTACTGCCCAAATGAAAAATCCCTGTGAGTTGTTGATTGATGATGAAATGTATTTGTTGACTTAGTTTAATGTCGTTGTTGACATTGATAATGGTATTGGGGAATACCTCGATGGATTTTTTGGTTTTCATCGCCTCGTCCATTTCCTGAATTCTGGGAGAGTGATTACCAAAGACTATTGGTAAACGGACTAAAACATACTTTGTGGTGGGTAAGCGCAAGAGGTCATTTTCAATTTTAATCTTGAATCTGCCATAGATGCTCTCCGATAATGTCTTGTCATATTCGTAGGAGGGGAAGTGTTCGAAGGTGTCAAATACATTTGCAGAGGATAGAAAGATCAACCTGCAATTGGATCGATCAACTAAGTCTATCAAAAATCGATGGATCTCGATTAAAGAATCAAAAGGTCCTCTAAGAGCGGAGATGATTAGTTTTGGTTTGACCTCTTTAATTATGCTTTCGAGACCGCCCTCCTCAACATCGAAATAAAAAAAATGTTGGTTTTGACCAAAGCCTTTTTTAGTGAAATAAGTCCCAAAGGTATCATAGTAGGAATTTAATTCCTTATAAAGGGCATTTCCCAAAAAACCACTGGCTCCAAGAATCAAGATTCTTTTCATCCGTATTAATTGTTTTTAAGAGAGCTTTACAAAGGGAAGTTTTACCACTGTGGCAGGTACTAGTTTTTCTCTAATCTGGACGTATAATTTATGCCCGGGTTTTGAAAAAGCAGTATTGACATAGCCCAGACCTATACCCCTGTTGAGTGAGGGGGAATGTGTTCCTGAAGTAACCCTCCCTATAGTGTTTTGGTCACTGTCAAAAAGTATATAACCAGAGCGAGGAATACCTCTTTCATCAATTTTAAAACCAATGAGTTTTTCTTTTGTGCCCTCTTGGATTGATTTTTGGAGCAGTGAAGCACTTAAAAAACCAGTAAGTGGCTTGGTCACCCATCTAAGTCCTGCGCTTATAGGGGAGGTATTATCGTCAATCTCATTTCCATAAAGACAATAACCCATTTCTAAACGTAAAGTGTCTCGAGCGGCAAGTCCAATAGGTAAAATTCCAAAATCTGCACCTGCCTTCATTACACCATTCCATACTTTATCAGCCTTGGTAACATCAAAATAGATTTCGATTCCCCCAGCGCCAGTATAGCCAGTGGTAGCAACCATAACATCTTTGACTCCAGCAAAAGTATTTGTAGTATGGCTGTAGTTAGACAAAAGATCTAATCGGGCATCGCTAATGGACTGCATCGCCATTATGGCCTTGGGACCTTGTATGGCCAACAAGGCAGTTTCTTTTGACACATCTTCAAGCCCTGCATTGAATTTTTTGTTGTGTTTTAAAATGTGATCCCAGTCTTTTTCTATATTAGAAGCATTGACCACAAGAAGGTATTTTTCGGCATTGAGTTGATAAACAATCAGGTCATCAACCACTCCGCCATCTTCATTGGGAAGATAATTATATTGAGCTTTACCGGGTATTAGTTTTGAAATGTCATTGCTACAAATGTACTGTAATAGATCTAATGCATTGGGTCCTTCCACCCAAAATTCTCCCATATGTGAAACATCAAAAACACCTATATTTTGTCTTACTGCCAAATGTTCTTCTTGGACTCCTCTATACTGAATCGGCATCTGATGGCCTCCGAAAAGAGACATTTTTGCACCCAATCGGGAGTGAATCTCAAAAAATGGGGTTTTCTTCATGTTGTATTTTTAACAAAAATATTACTTTTAGATAACAAGTGTATTTATTATTAAGCCTAAAAACTTTGCAAAATCTTAAGTATGAAAAGTTTCATAGTATCGATTATTCTAATTTGTTTCTCATTTGGATATGCTCAAAAATCAAAGTTAACCCCAGAACACTACCAAAATATAAGGAAGTCATTCCGTGATAAGATGCCAGACAATTCTGTAGCTGTATTGTTTAGTGCACCAATCAGAAACCGAGCCAATGACGTGGATTATGTTTACCATCAAGACCCCCATTTTTTTTATTTGACTGGTTGGCACCAACCCCATTCGGTTATTTTGATTTACAAAAATCCACAAAGAGATCGACAGGGAAGTTATTTTGAAAAAATATATGTACCAGAGCGTGATAATTATATGGAAATGTGGAACGGTAAACGTTATAGTCTTGAACACGTCAAGCAATTAGGATTTGATCGAGTAGCTGAGCGAAAAGCCTTCAAGGCAGATATTCAGTATTTAGATTCATTTGATGATGTTTTAATGCTTGAATTTAAAAATGATATTCGAAATCAAAAAATGTATGTTTTTAAGAATGGTAAAAGGTATAAAGTAGATGATCCTAATGATCTTTTTGATCTTAAAGCTGCATTTAGGGACGCTATCAATCTACCAGTTGATTTTAGCCCTCTACTTCAATTAGCATATCAAACAATATTGTCTTCCGATGAGAATAATCTCGACCAAACCGTAGAGAAATTATATAACATTGTCCAGCAGGATAGTAGCTTAATAGAAAATGAAATAATTAAAGGATTTGTTAAAAATCCACTCCAAAAACACTACAATGAGATACAAAGAAAAACAGCTTTGGAGTTAAGAAATTATAATTTTGATATTGAAACTATACCCTCTATAATGGCCGATATGAGAGAAATCAAAACGAATGATGAAATTGAGCTACTCAAAAAAGCGGTTGCCATTTCTGTTGTAGGGCAAATTGAAGTAATGAAAGCCATGCATCCTAAAATGAGCGAAAGAGAGATTCAAGGCATTCATGAGTTTGTTTATCGCAAATACGGTGCCGCTGACGAGGGTTATCCCTCTATAGTTGGTGCAGGAGAAAACGGATGTGTTTTGCATTACATAGAAAATGACAAAAAAGAGTTAGATAATCAATTGGTTTTGATGGATTTGGGTGCAGAATTTTATGGTTACACAGCAGATGTCACCCGAACCGTTCCTGCCAACGGTGTTTTCAGTCCAGAACAAAAGGCTTTGTATAAAATTGTTTATGCCTCACAAGAAGCAGCTATAAATGGAGCTAAGGTTGGAAATAGTTTTAGATCATTATTTCAATTATCATATGATATAATAGCTGAGGGATTACTTGGGTTGGGGATTATTAGCGAGTACTCTGAGGCAAAAAAATACTATCCTCACGGTCTTTCCCACCATATTGGATTGGATGTTCACGACCCGGGTAATTATGGGTATTTAGAGTCCAACATGATCATTACTGTTGAACCAGGTATATATATACCCAAGAACAGTCCTTGTGATCCCAGGTGGTGGAATATTGGTATTCGTATTGAGGATGACATTTTGATCACTGAGGACGGTCCAGTCAATCTATCAGCAGGTGCACCGAGAGATTGGGAAGGCATTGAGGCCATGATGCGGAAGGAAAGTGTTTTAAAAGATTTTATTTTGCCTGATATGATGACCTTAATTCAGTAAATAGTCTCTGAGTTCACTGTAATCTTTAATGGGAATACTGAATTTGTTTCTAGAGAGGGTTTCTTTGAGCCGATTAGGTATCTGGACTTCTAAGTTAAGGGTTTGATTCACTGAGTCTAAGAATTTCGATGGGTGTGCAGTTTCTAAGAATACACCATAAAGATTCTCTTTTTGATTCAAAAAATACTCTTTGAGACCTAAATATCCTACTGCACCATGTGGGTCAGCTACATAGCCACTAATTTTATGAATTTCTTTCATAGCTTTTTTAGTATCTTGATCTGTGAACCGAAAACCTGAGAGTATTTTTTTCATCTTGACAAGATCGTTGTTAAATATTTTTTGAATTCTGACGAAGTTGCTGGGGTTTCCTACATCCATAGCATTGGATATGGTCTGAAGTGTAGGTTTAGGATAATAAGCTCCTGTTTCTAAGTAACGAGGAACAGCGTCGTTTACATTCGTACTTGCTATAAAATGATCAATTGGTAGTCCCATTTGCTGCGCCATTATTCCGGCACAGATATTGCCGAAATTTCCACTTGGAACGGAGAATACCAGTTTTTTGTTTTTACTTTTGAGACTTCTGTAGGCTATAAAATAATAAAACATTTGGGGCAACCATCTAGCGATATTAATGGAGTTGGCAGATGTGAGATTTACCTCAGATAAAGCGGGATCGAGAAAAGCCGTTTTTACCATTTCTTGACAATCGTCAAATACTCCGTCAACTTTCATTGCAGTGATGTTTTGTCCCAGGGTTGTCAGTTGCTTTTCTTGAATTTCGCTGATTTTACCTTTGGGATATAAGATTATGACGTTGATACCCTTTATACCCAAAAAGCCATTGGCTACAGCCCCTCCAGTGTCCCCTGAAGTAGCTACCAACACCGTTATTTTTTCTTTGCTGGTTTCATTAAGATGTCCCAATGCGCGAGCCATGAACCTTGCCCCAACGTCTTTGAAAGCAAGGGTTGGTCCGTGGAATAACTCTAAGGCTCCAATATCATTGGTAATTTCTATGATAGGAAAGTCAAAATCAAGTGTCTCTGAAACAATTTCCATCAGTTTATCTTTAAATATTTGATTTCCAATATATGGTTTAATAACACGGTAGGCCATTTCGGGTATACTCATTTTATCAATACCATCAAAAAAACTTTTAGAAAGCTTTGGAATCCTTTCTGGAAAATATAAACCTCTGTCAGGCGCTAAGCCTTTTTTAACGGCATCTTGAAAAAGAGTGTTTTTTGAGTTATAGTTAAGACTGAAATACCTCATTTAATTAGGTAAGATTTTTATACCTTGTTGGTTTATTTTTGATAAGTAAAAATCAAAATCTATACCAATTGAAGAAATGATCTGTTCCAAGGACCTGAAAACCTTTTCCGCGCTGTCGATTCCCTTAGTCAAAGCAAATACTGAGGGACCGGAACCGGAAATTCCAAAACCCAATGCTCCTGCATCATTGGAAGCTTTTTTGAGCGATTCAAACTCAGGGATCAAAAGTGACCGCATTGGTTCTACGATTACGTCTTTCAGACTTCTTGACATCAAATCATAGTCTTCATTATACAAGGAAGATACAAAAGCACCCAAATTTCCCCATTGTACAATGGCTTTTTCCAAAGTCACATTTTTTTTGATTATTTCACGTGCGTGCATGGTTTTTAATTCAATCTTGGGATGCAAGATGACCGCTGACAATTCAATGGGAACAGGGAGTTGAATCACATCGATTGGATCAGTGGATCTTACCAGAGTGATCCCACCTAAAAGTAAGGGAGCTACATTATCGGCATGAGCAGATCCACTAGCTAACACCTCCCCCTGCATAGCAAAATGTATCAACTCATGGGCGGTAAACGGGCTATTCAAAAGTTTATTTATACCAAAAACTGCTCCGGCAGAACTGGCGGCACTACTTCCAATGCCACTGCCTGCTTTAATATTTTTATAGATTTCAATTTCGAAACCAAACTCGACAGGGTGTTCTTTGAGCAATGCCTCTGCAGCAACTCCTGCTACATTGTTTTTTACGTCAAGTGGAAGATCTTGTCCCTCTATTTTGGTAATCCTAATGCCTGACGAATCGGTTTTACGAATGATCATTTTATCACCAACAGGTTCAAGACAAAAACCTAGTACATCAAAGCCACAGGATACATTAGCTACGCTTGCTGGAGCAAAAATCTTGATTTCCTCCATTTTATTGCTTTCCAATTCTTATAATATCAGCAAAAATGCCTGAGGCAGTAACTTCGGCTCCCGCTCCAGCTCCCTTGACTATCAATGGTTGTTCTTTGTAACGGTTAGTATAAAAAAGAATTATATTATCACTTCCTTCCAAGTTATAGAAGTCATGCCCCTCCTTGACTAGCTGAATTCCAACTTTTGCTTTACGGTTCTCCAGTTGCGCTACATATTTCATTTTTGCACCTTGTCTTTCAGCATTTTCAAGCATTTTTTCAAAATGCTCACTGTGTTTTGATAAGGACTCAAAAAATGATTTATTGTCTTTAGTATCCAGGCACTCTCTCGGTAAAAAGGCTTCATTTTCAATTTCTTCCAATTCAATCTCCATTCCGCTTTCTCTAGCTAAGATCAATATTTTCCGCGCTACATCGATGCCACTAAGATCAATTTTGGGATCGGGCTCGGTGAAACCCTGTTGTTGTGCTTCTAAGACGACATCGTGAAAAGAGACTCCACTTTTGAAATTGTTGAATACAAAATTGAGACTACCCGATAAAACTGCTTGAATTTTGATGATTTGGTCTCCAGATGCAATCAGATTGTTGAGTGTATCAATAATGGGTAATCCTGCTCCCACATTTGTTTCAAATAAATAAGGGCTTCCAAATTTTCTGGAAATTTTTTTGAGATTCAGGTAGTTGATTAATTCATCAGCTGCTGCGATTTTGTTACAAGTAACCACCCCCACGTTATTGTTAAGGTATAGTGCGTATTCCCTGGCAACGATCTCACTTGCTGTATTGTCAACAAAAATACTGTTACGTAGATTGAGTCTTTTTACATGTTCAAAAAACAAATCCCTGTTTGCTTTGATTTGGCTTTCCCTTAGTTGTAGTTTCCATCCTCTTAGGTCGAGGGCATCCTCTCCCAAAACCATTTTTTTGGAGTTGGATAGCGCGATAACGCGAATTTTTAACCTTAGATTTTCAATCAGATATTCTGTTTGCTTTTCAATTTGCTCCAAAAGCTTGCTGCCTACGTTTCCTACTCCCGTAATAAAGAGATTCAATTCCTTGATTTGTGCTTCAAAAAAACTTTCATGAAGAGTGTTTATTGCTTTGGTAACATTCTTCTGATCAATGATTATGGAGATATTTCTCTCTGAAGCACCTTGGGCAATGGCCCTGATATTTATATTATTTGCTCCGAGACTGCTAAACAGTTTTCCACTGATGCCTTGATGATCTTTCATTTTTTCACCAACCACAGCGATGTTTACCATATCTTTTTCAATTTGAGCTGGAGCAAGTTTATTATTGGAAATTTCAAAAGCAAATTTTTTATCTAATGCTTTTTTTGCTTCTAATTCTTCCTCCTCTTTTACCGCAATACAAATTGAGTGTTCCGATGAAGCCTGTGTGATCAAAATTACATTTATATTACTATCGGATAATGCCTCAAAAAACCTTTTAGAAAAACCAGTGATTCCTACCATGCCGCTTCCCTCCAAATTGATTAATGCCACCTTATCAATATGACTGATTCCTTTGACAATCTCGCCATTTTCTGAGCCAGGGGTACCGTCAATTAGGGTCCCTCGATCCTCGGGAACGAAGGTGTTTTTGATAAAAACAGGGATTTTTTTCTCAATGATGGGTTGTAGTGTAGGAGGGTAAATCACTTTGGCTCCAAAATGAGAAAGCTCCATTGCCTCATAATAACTCAATTTTTCTATGGGCTTGGCTTGGGCGACGATTTTTGGATTAGCAGTGAACATACCACTGACATCCGACCAAATCTCAAGTGATTCTGATTGTGTGGCAGCTGCTATGAGCGCAGCAGAATAGTCAGAACCTCCTCTACCCAAGGTAGTGGTCTCCCCGGAGACATTACTGGAAATAAAACCAGGCAAAAGAACCACATTTGAGCGTTTGCCGCTAAAAAACTTTTTAATTTTCTCTTCAGTAATTTGATGATTAACTATATCAACACCATTATGAAGGGTAGTTTTTATTATATCTCTACTGTCTTTTAATTCAGATTCAATTTCATTGTAATGAAAAATACTATGAATGATTTTACTCGAAAGTAATTCTCCATATGAGGCTATGTTAGCATTATTTTTTGGGGTTGCCTCCTCCAGAAGATGAATGGCATCTAGACGAGATTCTATTTCATTGATGTTTTTTTTTAAGAAACTGATTATGGCACTTTGGTGCTCAATGGGAATGAATTTTTTGATTGTTTCTAAATGCTGTTTTTCGACTTTTAATAGAATGTCTTTGTATTTTTCATCACCAGATTGGGCCAAGGAAAGCATCTCTATAAGTAAATCAGTAACCCCTCCAAATGCCGATACTACAACTGCTACCGCACTTTCCTGATTTTTCACAATTTTGATGACATTAGAAAGGCTTTCTGAGGTTGCTACAGATGTTCCGCCAAATTTTAGAACTTTCATTTATAAATTTTTCTTTATAGCCCTACACTTGAATATGATAGGCTTAATTGACTTGTGATGATTAGAATAATTTGATATCAGATCAGAGATTTGAGTGCAAGTTGTCATAGGATTATATGTAATGATCTACCCCCATAGGGGTGGTCATAGAAGAGGTAAAAGGAGAAAAATCTCTGAAATTATACCTTATGTACTGTGTAATAACAATAATATTTAAAACCTTGATAAACATCTCGGCAAAAATATTACAAAACCATCAGCTTTAAAATTTTTTCACTACAATTTTAAATACAGTTAGTTATTTAAAAAAAACCATCTAAGTGGACGGTTTTTTTTTGTGAATGATTTGGTGTAATTATACTTAGCCTTCGGGAGTGAATTTAATATACAACTCCTCCGCATTTTTTTTATGATCAATAGTTATTTTTGCACCTTCATCAATCTTATTATTTACAACATTTTCGGCCAGTAGATCCTCAATATATTTCTGAATGGCCCGATTGAGAGGTCTTGCTCCATATTTTTTATCGAAACCTTTTTCACATATAAAGTTTTTGGCAGTCTTGGTCAAATAGATGTTATACCCAAGTTTATTGACTCTTTTAAAGAGTTTATTTAGCTCTATTTCTACAATTTTCTCAATGTCTTTTTTCTCAAGGGTATTGAAAATGACTAAATCGTCAATACGGTTCAAAAATTCGGGTGCAAAAGTCTTTTTTAAAGCATTTTTAATTACGCTTTTCTCTATGTCACTGGCCTGAGACTTCATACTGGAGGTTTCAAAACCCACTCCTGTTCCAAAGTCTTTTATTTGTCTTGCTCCTATATTAGAGGTCATGATGATGATAGTATTTTGAAAGTTAATTTTCCTTCCCAAACTGTCTGTTAGAAAACCATCATCTAAGACTTGTAATAACATATTAAAGACATCTGGATGTGCTTTTTCTACCTCATCAAGCAAAATGACTGAGTAGGGGCGACGCCTTACTTTTTCACTCAGTTGTCCGCCTTCTTCATAGCCAACATAACCTGGAGGGGCGCCAATGAGTCTAGATATGGCAAACTTTTCCATGTATTCACTCATATCAATTCGAATAAGATTTTCCTCAGAATCAAAAATTTCTTTCGCAAGGATTTTTGCTAATTGTGTTTTTCCAACACCAGTTTGTCCCAAAAAAATGAATGATCCAATTGGTCTGTCTGGATCTTTAAGACCTGCCCTGTTTCTTTGAATAGATTTCACGACTTTCTCAACAGCCTCTTGTTGACCAATAATTTTTTCACCTATAATTTCTGTCAAGTGAGCCAACTTGGTCCTTTCACTCTTGACTATTTTGGTGACAGGAACATTAGTCATTATTGAGACGACATCAGCAATGTGGGTATCGTTTACGGTCTCTCTGTTGAGTTTTGACTCTTCTTGCCATCTTTCTTGGGCTTCAAGAAGTCTTTTCTCTACTCTTTTCTCATCATCCCTCAGCTTTGCTGCCTCTTCATATTTTTGTTTTTTTACGACAGAGTTTTTCAATTCTTTGACTTTCTCAAGTTCTTCTTCAAGCTTTATAATCTCGTCTGGCACATTCATATTGTTTATGTGTACCCTCGACCCCGCCTCGTCAAGTGCATCAATGGCTTTGTCGGGTAAGAAACGATCAGTCATGTAACGGGAAGTAAGTTCAGCACAAGCTTTTAGTGCATCATCAGTGTAAGTGACGTTGTGATGATTCTCATACCTGTCTTTTATGTTTCTTAAAATTTCTAGTGTTTCCTCCTCAGTGGTTTCTTCGACCAAGATTTTTTGGAAACGTCTCTCAAGCGCGCCATCTTTTTCAATATTTTGTCGGTATTCGTCGAGCGTTGTTGCTCCTATGCATTGAATTTCACCTCGAGCTAAGGCTGGTTTAAACATATTGGAAGCATCCAAGCTTCCGGTAGCTCCACCAGCACCTACAATGGTATGGATTTCATCTATAAAGAGTATGATGTTATCATTTTTTTCTATCTCATTCATTAATGCTTTCATTCGCTCCTCAAATTGGCCTCTGTATTTGGTTCCAGCTACTAGACTAGCTAAGTCGAGTGAAACAACACGTTTCCCATATAAAACTCTGGAAACCTTTTTTTGAATGATTCGAAGGGCAAGCCCCTCTGCAATAGCCGACTTACCAACTCCAGGCTCCCCAATCAACAAGGGGTTATTTTTCTTTCTTCTGCTAAGAATTTGAGAAACTCGTTCAATTTCTTTTTCTCGCCCAACAACAGGGTCAAGTTTATTTTTTTCTGCCAGAGCCGTTACATCACGACCAAAATTATCCAGAACTGGTGTTTTGGATTTGACATTTACCCGAGATTCTGAAGTGGGCACAAAAGGATTTTCTTTACTGGACTCATTTTCTTCATCCTTTTCTTCGGGAAAAGAAGAGGCGGAGGGAAGCTCCATGTAATTTTGATCATCACTAGCTAACATCAATTTAAATTGTTCTTTGACAATATCATAATCAATATTTAGTTTGAGTAGTAGCTTAGTTGTAGGATCGTTTTCGTTTCTCAAGATACAGAGCAAAAGATGTACTGTGTTAATAATATCACTTTGAAAAAGCTTTGCTTCAAGAAAAGTTGTTTTTAAAGCTCTTTCAGCTTGACGTGTGAGATGTAAGTTTTTTTTGTTGTGAATTATTCCTGAATTTTCTATTACAGCAGGATTGAGAATTTCAACTTTTCGCCTTAATTCATCAAGATCCACTTCGATAGAATTAAGGATTGAAATCGCTTTTCCTTCACCATCGCGCAAAATCCCCAACATTAGATGTTCTGTTCCTATTGAACCGTGACCCAATCTAAGGGCTTCCTCCTTGCTGTAGGAAATCACATCTTTAACTCTAGGTGAAAAATTATCATCCATAAAATAAAATTAATAATTTTTATTGATCAAAAAGTATTCCACTTAACATTCGATGGCTAATAGACAAAAAAAATATCATTTAGCAAAGCGGCAATTGCAAAAATTTTAAGAGGTAAATACAATTTTGTCATGTTGATAAATTCATTAAAAAATATTGCGGAAATCCCATTAAAACCCAGTTGTTAAAGTATTTTAGCTAATATTTTAAATTAGATTTAATGATCGACGGTGAAAAATTAATTCCAATCAACATTGAGGATGAAATGAAATCGGCTTACATTGATTATTCAATGTCTGTCATTGTGTCACGTGCACTTCCTGACGTACGTGATGGTTTGAAACCAGTTCATCGAAGGGTGCTTTTCGGAATGCACGAGTTAGGAATTAGAGCTACCACTGCTTACAAGAAGTCTGCACGTATTGTTGGTGAGGTTTTGGGAAAATATCACCCCCACGGAGATAGCTCAGTATATGACACTATGGTTCGTATGGCTCAGGAATGGAGTTTGCGATACCTCTTGGTAGATGGTCAAGGTAATTTTGGTTCCATAGATGGAGATAGCCCAGCTGCAATGCGTTACACTGAGGCAAGGATGAAGAAAATGTCAGAGGACTTATTGGCTGATATAGATAAAGATACGGTAGATCACCAACTAAATTTTGACGACACACTTAAAGAACCAATAGTATTACCCACTCGGGTTCCCAACTTATTAATAAATGGAGCTTCAGGAATTGCTGTAGGTATGGCAACCAATATGCCCCCTCATAATTTATCTGAGGTTGTAAATGGAACTATCAAATATATCGATAACCAAGACATCAGTATAGACGAATTGATCCAGATCATTAAAGCCCCCGACTTCCCTACAGGTGGAACCATTTACGGATATGATGGGGTTAAAGAAGCATTTATGACAGGAAGGGGTCGTGTAGTCATAAGAGGTAATGCAAAGATTGAAACGGTTGATGATAGAGAGTGTATTATCGTAACAGAAATACCTTACCAAGTCAATAAAGCGGAGATGATCAGAAAAACTGCTGAATTAGTCAATGACAAAAAAATTGAAGGTATTAGCAATATCAGGGATGAGTCTGACAGAAACGGAATGCGTATTGTTTATGTTATGAAGCGTGATGCAATTCCAAATATTGTCCTCAATAAGTTGTACAAATATACTGCTCTTCAGTCTTCATTTAGTGTAAATAATATTGCATTGGTTCAGGGGAGACCTCAACTTCTGAATTTAAAGCAATTGATCCACTTTTTTGTAGAACACCGTCATGAGGTGGTGGTTCGAAGAACAAAATATGAACTCAAAAAAGCTGAAGAGCGGGCTCATATTTTGGATGGCTTGATCATTGCTTCGGACAATATAGATCAAGTAATATCAATCATTCGTGGTTCTGCCAATGCCGAAGAGGCCAAGGAAAATTTAATGGGCAAATTTGAACTTTCTGAGATTCAGTCCAAAGCCATTGTCGAAATGCGGTTGAGACAGTTGACTGGACTGGAACAAGACAAACTTCGCAGTGAGTACGATGAACTTTTGAAAACAATCACCGATCTTAAAGACATACTCGATAATAAAGACCGCAGGATGGAAATCATCAAAACCGAATTACTTGAGATCAAAAATAAATATGGTGATGAGAGAAGGTCCAAAATTGAGTACGCGGGAGGAAACTTTAGTATCGAGGATATGATCCCAGACGACAAAATGGTAATTACCATTTCTCATGCAGGATACATTAAAAGGACACCATTATCAGATTATAAGACCCAAAATAGGGGAGGAGTAGGACAAAAGGCTTCTACCACGAGAAATGAAGATTTTCTAGAAAACCTTTTTGTTGGGACCAATCACCAATATATGTTATTTTTCACTCAAAAAGGGAAGTGTTTTTGGATGCGTGTCTATGAAATCCCCGAGGGATCGAGGACTTCCAAAGGTCGTGCTATTCAGAACTTGGTTAATATAGAGCAAGACGACCGCGTAAAGGCTTTTATTTGTACTCAGGATCTGAAGGATGAGGAATACATCAACAATCATTATGTGATTATGGCCACCAAAAAAGGTCAGGTCAAAAAAACCAGCTTAGAACAATATTCGCGTCCTCGTACAAATGGAATTAATGCCATTACTATCAAAGAAGAGGATGAATTGTTAGAAGCCAAGCTAACTAATGGAAATAGTCAGATTTTATTGGCAGTGAAATCGGGTAAAGCCATTCGATTTGAAGAGAGCAAAACCCGTCCAATGGGTAGAGGAGCTTCCGGGGTGAGAGGAATCACTTTGGCAGATGCCAACGATGAAGTCGTTGGAATGGTTTCTGTAAACGATATGGATACCAATATTTTAGTTGTTTCAGAAAATGGTTTCGGTAAACGCTCTAACTTGGATGACTATAGGATCACCAACAGGGGAGGGAAAGGAGTAAAAACCATTTCCATTACTGACAAAACTGGTACTCTTGTCACAATAAAGAATGTTACTGACCAAGATGACTTGATGATCATTAACAAATCGGGTATCGCTATAAGAATGGCAGTCTCTGATTTGAGGGTAATGGGACGCGCCACTCAAGGGGTAAAATTGATAAACCTCAGAGAGGACGACTCTATCGCTGCAGTGGCCAAAGTAATGAAAGATGATGATGAGGTTGAAGATATTTCTGATATTGATGTCGAGGGGGACACTATTGTTGATTAATCGATTACAAATCTTATTTTTACTTTTATAAATCACTTTATTTAAAATTTAATTGAATTAAAACAATGAAACATATTGCCTTACTAACATTTATTCTCATTTTTAATTTTTCTTTCGCTCAAAAAAAAGAACTCAGAAAAGCTCAAAAACTCTATGATACGGGAGATATTTCGGGAGCATCACAGTTATTATTAGAAAATCAATCCATTTTGGAAAATGCAGACAAAAAAGTAAAACCTAATTATGACTTTTTAAGAGGAAAAATTGCTCAAAACAATAAGGATTTTCAAGATGCATTTGATCTATTTGTTTCTTTAAAGGAGGTGGTATCGATCAAAGAGGAGGTTGCTCAGCAATTAAACCTTCTTTCTGCTGATATTGTCAATAGCGCCATTGACGATAATGGTAATGGTGATTTCAAATCTTCTACCGAGAAATTGTATTTGGCTTACATGATCGACCCTGAACTAAACGCAGACTACTTATATTATGCGGCTTCGAGCGCTGTAAATGCTGAAATGTTTGATGTTGCACTGAATTATTATATTGAGCTTAAAGACAAGAATTATACTGGAATAGTGACAAAGTATTTTGTGACCGAAGTTGATTCGGGAGAAGAAACAGAGGTGTCAGAATCAGAATATAATCTTTACAAAAAATCCAAGTCATATGAAAATCACCGTGAAGAGTCTACACCGTCAAGATTCCCTGAGATTGTAAAAAATATTGCGCTGATTCATGCACAATTGGGTGACAAGGATAAAGCCATGGCAGCTGTCCAAGAAGCAAGATTAGCTGACCCAAACGACCTCAATTTGATTTTAACCGAGGCAAATATATATATTGAATTGGGTGAAAAGTCTAAATTCCAAGATTTAATGAATGAGGCAATTGCTCAAGATCCAGAAAATGCAAACTTATATTACAATTTGGCGGTTGTTACTTCTGATCTGGGAGAAAAAGAGGCTGCTAGAAGTTATTATGAAAAGGCCATAGAACTTGATCCTGCCTATGAAAATGCTTACATGAATTTAGTTGCTCTGATCTTAGAGCAGGAGCAAGAAATCGTCGAGCAAATGAACAGTTTAGGAACTTCTAAAGCTGACAACGCCAAATATGATGCTTTAAAGACAGACCGAGAAGAACTTTACAAAGAATGTGTTCCAATTCTCAAATCTTTGATAGAAATTGGAGCCAATCAAGATGCTGTTAAAACATTAATGAATATATACGGTACTCTCGGAGACAATGAGGGTTATAAAGAAATGAAAGGTCTTCTGAAAAACTAGGATTCAGTTCTGACAGGATTTTGATCTTTTAGTTCATTCAGTTATCAATTTTAAATAACTTACATGATAGAATGATTTATTAACGCTAATATGCAGTTTTAGATTAATAATCAACTTTTTAATCAAAGAAGTCCTCGGATTAAATCATTTTCTTGATGTAACGCAATTTATGGGTATGATTTTGAGTCTCCAAATTAAAAATACCAGTTTGATCAATCCTATCGATTCTCACACTACTGGAGGAGTGGATAATGTGGTGATTTTCGAGTAATAGCCCAACGTGGGTTATATTGCCTTCAGCGTTGTCAAAAAAAGCTAAATCTCCAGCTTCACTTTCTTCAATAAAACTCAGTGTTTGACCTTGAAGAGCCTGCTGATGGGCATCTCGGCTCAATCTGATGCCGTTGATCTTGTAAACTATCTGTGTAAAACCTGAACAATCGATTCCCATAAGTGTTTTTCCACCCCATAGATAGGGCGCGTTAAGAAAAAGATAGGCGGTATCCGTCAGAGCTTTTTTTGATTTTTTTGGATATTGGAATTTCCCTTCGAACCGATGATCAAGTATTTTCAAAGCCCTGAGATCAGCACCCATCAATATCGGAAATAAAAGATTGTTTTTGGTAGATATGTAATTGACCAGATCAGTAGAGATTTTAAGGTTGGATTGGGTGATTTTATCAAAATCTTCTTGTGAAATAATATGCACTTGGTTATGATCAATCCATCCCTCATATCCATCCCATTCCCCAAGGATTTTCACCCATTTTTTTCTTTTTTCGATAAGCTTATAACATTCACCGTAGAGGAGCTGAGAAACCATTTCACTTTGATGGCTATTTTCTTTTCTCATGGGAATCATCCCCAAATGGCAGATACCGTAATTCAAATCGGTTAGTTTAATAAATGGTGTTTAGTTACCAATAGATATTTATCATTATTACCAAAAATAATCAAAATGCAGGCATAATTTTCGAAATACATTTTTAAATTCACTCTCTAAGCCTCATATTTCCCTAAATTTGAAAATTTAATTCCTCGAGTATTGAAAAACCTTTGGCGCATAATATTAACTAACCAACACCTTATTTATAAGGCTATTTTAATGTTGGCCTGCAGTATCTTGATAGTTTATTTATTTCCCAAAGGGGCCAAATTCAAATATGAATTTCAAAAGGGCAAGCCATGGCAGTATGCGACCTTATATTCCCCTTTTGATTTTTCGATATTGAAATCATCTGCGGAGTTGGAATCTGAAAAAAAGGCTATATTGGAGGCACAACTTCCTTACTATCGCGCAGAATTATCTGTTATCGAGGCAGTAAAAAAATCCTTTGACGCTCAGTTTACCAATTTTTTTGATCTCCCCGCCTCCAGTAATCAGTACAAAGTTATTTATGATTTTGGTCTTCTGCTTTTGGATCAAATATATCTCAATGGAGTATTACCGCTGGGTTTTGATCAAAAAGATGGGGAAAGTGTTTTTTTGATAAAGGGTAATTTTGAATCCACGTTGGATATGGTTGAATTCGTAAGCATAGAAAACCTTAAACAAAAAATAGATTATCTTATTCAAAATACAGCATACCCTAGTTACACCACTCAATTTTATAACTTGTTTTTTGAAATCGTTCAGCCTAATATCGCTTTGGATGATAAGTTTACCGAAAATGTTTTAAATGAATCTTTGGATGGCATTTCCCCTTATCGCGGATTGATTCAGGAAAATTCTATTATTATTAGACAAGGTGATGTGGTAGAGGGCGAAAAACTTCAGATGCTGATTTCTCTTAGAGAAGAATATGCATCACAGTTGTGGAATGAGTATAGTTTTTATTGGATTATCTTCGGGTATACCATTTTGGTGGTTTTGACATTTATGTCATTGATCTTATTCATCAACAATTATAGGCCTTCCATTTTTCAAGACAACCGGGAAATTTCTTTTATATTTCTCAATATGGTAGGAGTTATTGCCTTAACAACCATAGTGGTGAACTTTGATGTGAGGTTATTGTATGCTGTTCCAATTTGTATTCTCCCTTTAATACTAAAAACATTTTTTGATCCCAGATTGGGACTATTTACCCATGTGATTACAGTATTGAACTTGGGTTTTGTTGTGCCTAATAGTTTTGAGTTTGTTTTTTTACAGATGATGGCTGGTATCGTAACGATTTTATCTACAACACAATTGCAAAATCGAGCTAATCTTTTCATCACTGTCGGTAGGATCGTTTTGGTTTATTTGGTGGGTTATATTGCCTTCACGATTACCCATGAAGGGGGAATTGACAAAATCGATTTGATAGTAATAGGATTTTTCTTACTAAACGGTCTATTGACCTTGTTTGCCCAACCGTTAATTTATCTCTACGAGAGAATCTTTAAATTGGTTTCTGATGTTTCACTTCTTGAACTTTCGGACACCAACACCAAATTATTAAAGGAACTCTCTGATCGTGCTCCTGGAACTTTTCATCATTCGCTTCAGGTAGCGAATTTGGCAGAAACTGCTGCCAATGAAATTGGAGCTAATACCTTATTGGTTAGGGTAGGTGCCTTATATCATGACATAGGAAAAATGAAAACTCCAACCTATTTTTCAGAAAATCAAACCGGTAGTGTTTCTCCCCACGAGGAGATGCCCCCTGATCAAAGTGCCAAAATCATCATCAATCATGTTGCAGAGGGTATCGATATGGCCAAAAAGTTTAAACTTCCTGATCGTATCATTGATTTTATAAGAACACACCACGGTAATTCCTGGGTTTATTTTTTCTTTAAAAAAGCCCAAGAGATGGGTGATGATGTTGATGAAAAAGACTTTCGTTATCCAGGCCCAAGGCCTTTTTCTAAGGAAACAGCAATATTGATGATGGCTGATGCTGTAGAAGCTGCCTCTAAGAGCCTAAGAGAACCTACTGTAAATAAAATTGAGCAGTTTGTAGATACAGTCGTTAACAAACAAATTGATGAAAAACAGTTTCACGAGTGTAATATTACCCTATCGGAGATCGAAACAGTAAAAAAAGTGTTATCCAAAAAATTAATTAATATTTACCACTTAAGGGTAGAATATCCCGAGTAAACGATTTTAAATTTAAATGAAACTTTTGTTTTGTTGATTCTTAAGAATTACATTTACATTCTTAATTAAGGAGAGGTGCCAGAGTGGTAATGGAGCAGATTGCTAATCTGTCAACGGGTAACCGTTGCCAGGGTTCGAATCCCTGTCTCTCCGCCAAATACCTTGTAATCCCCTATTAATACTAGGGGTTTGTTTTTTAGTGTAAGGTTTTGTGTAAGGTTTAGATAAAAAGTTAGGTGTTTTTAAAGTTTCATCAGTCAGTTAATTGCAGCATGGCCTCCTAAGATAACTCCACAGCGTATAGCTTGTTTTTTAAAGTGCTTTGTATAAGCCGAAGCGTAAGCACTAGGAAATTTAATTAGGCAGTCTGAAATTTATAACCTTTTTGGTTGATTCTTGAGACAGATTTTATGTTTAATAAAAATTAAAGTCTCAAACCTTAATTCAGTATCAACGAAAACACTCCATAATTACCATGATGTGAAATTGAACAAGATTTAGTTAGTAATATATTTTTATGGTAGTACAAAGGAACTCCATTTTCAGATTTTTTTTTAACAATTTCCACTGAGGAAAACTTAGTTTCATCCTCTAATTTGTTTTTTATGATTTTATCTAATAACAGTGGATTCACTACTTGAGAAAAAGCTTTTGTCTTTGTTGTAGTGCTTGCTAAAGTTAAAATGTATTTATCATTAATATTTGTTGATGTGTAAAAAAGTTTGTTTTCAAAATAAACAATTCCATTCAAACCAGAACTAATTTTACAATCAAATTTTTTTGGAGCAAAAAAACGATTTTCATTTTGTTGAGT
>TARA_B100000963_G_scaffold227335_1_pt1 | contig 36817 bp, 32 predicted proteins | sample TARA_B100000963 | Tara Oceans TARA_B100000963 (sample SAMEA2622097) | marine metagenome | biome: marine biome (ENVO:00000447); feature: surface water layer (ENVO:00002042); material: "saline water (ENVO:00002010), including plankton (ENVO:xxxxxxxx)" | depth 5 m | reverse complement strand
AGAAATATAAAAATCAGAAAATTTTTTTTGATGAGGTTTGGTTAATTTATGCAACTAACCCTTTGGTAAAAGCAAGGTATTTGCTGAAAGCCAATAAAATGTATAAAAAATTTGGTAAGAAGCACTCAATAATGTCAGTTACTAGATTTAATAAACCAATAGAATGGGCTTATAAATTAGACAAAAAAAAATTATTAAAACCCCTTTCTTCAATAAATCTTAAAAAATTTTCAAACAATATTAAAGTAAATTATTGTGAGGCTGGAATGTTTGTAGTTTACCAATTTGATTTTATGAAAAAAAAGAAATTAACATACAAACCATTTGTTCTACCTTTATATCAATCAGTAGATATAGACGATATGGAAGATTTTAATTTAGCAAAAAATTTATATAAAAAATAGGAAACTCTATTTTTTGTAAATAACCTTAAAAATAATTTTATTAGCAAATCCTGATTTAAAATTTTGAATACTCAGAATTTTATCATCAAGATTTTCTTTATCAAATTTGTATTCGCCAAGTGTAATATTTTTTATTTTTTCTTTTTTAAAGAATTCAATAGATTTATTTAAAATAAGGTGAGAAAGTGGAAGTTTATTTAGTTTTCTATCGTATACTCCTACAGAATAATAAGCTTCAGTATCAGCTGAATCAAAAAGAGAACCACCAATTAAATTATTTTTTTCATCTAAAATATAAAAAAAAAATGCACTTTTATTTTTAATAGAAATAAGCTGTTTATCCCATGTTGTTTGATTTCTTGTTATTTTTTTTGAAGTTTCAATATGAAATGCTTGAAATTTTCTCCAAATATTTTGATTATTTCCATCATACAGAAAAACCTTAATTTTCTTTTGATATTTATTGATTAAATTTTTGTAACTTTTTCTAATATTCATCCAGATATAATCTTTATCTTTCTCTAAATTAATAGACTGTTCATAAATTAAGCTTGATGAGCAATTTAATTTTAAAAGTTCTTTATCCCAATCGCTTAAATAATTGCCAAATTTATTATCAGATACAAATGATAGGTTTTCAATTTTTAAAGTTTTTTTTATCAAAAATATTAAATCAATAAAATAATTAATTATATTTTTGACATTAAACTGTTCTAGTTTTTTTGAAATTAAAGGTTCTGTAATATATTTAAAGTTGGAAGTTAACTCAAATTTTTCTTTTTGTATTAAGTATAATGGACAATAAGCAATAGTTTTACCTTTATTAATTATAAAAAAGGAAATATCAAAAATATTTTTTACATTCATTTCATGGTAGGATTTTTGATAATTTAAAAAATCAATTGAATAATCAAGAGATGTATAATTAATACTACTAATTTTATTTTTTAAATCTTTTTGATCTTTTGCGAAATGTATTTTGAATTCAAATTTATTTTTGAAATCATTTAAGCTTTTATAAAGATTTTCTAAGTTCATTTAAAAATGATCTAAATTAGAAAAATTAATTTTTGAGTTAGTAATCTCAAATTTCTTTAATTGTTTATATTGGTTATTTAGTCCAAATAATAATTTGGTAAATTGTATTTGATTTTCAGCTTTACTTATTTGATTATTTAACAGATATTTCTTTCTAAAAAATTTTCTTAAAAAAATATATTTTTTTCCTTTATAAATAAGATTTGTAAATTTTCTAAAATTTACAATTTTTAATATATGACCTCCATTCCATGCATATCTTGTTGATAAAGAATGGTTATACTTTTTTAAGTAATTAATAAAGGGTGAATTGAGATTTGTCTCAAAAATAATATTTTCATATTTTTTATTTTTTAAAAATTTTTTTAAAATATATAACGTTGAAGCTTCTTTATTTTTTTTACAATTGATTTCTATTATATTTTTTTTATTAATAATTAAATATCCAATTATTTCTGCTGATTTGAATATTGTATAAAATTCAAAAGTTTTTTTATGTAAAAAATAATATTTCCATAAAATTTTATCTCTTAAAAAAAAACCTGTGGAAAAGGTACTTGAATAGTTATAAATTTTATTAATATCTATCAAATCCTTTTTTCTGGTTTTCGTAATTTTCATTTTTTTATACTTATTTGTGTTCAAATCATTAATTTTTAAACAAAGCTTAGAAAAATTTGATATCCCAAGAAAACCATATTTAATGTAATAATTATCCATTACTTTTCTTGCAAAACCTAAAATCACATCATACTTTTCACTTATAATAAACATTTCATGAAGTAACTTTTTTGAAATTTGAAATGTATGATACCTTGATTCCACAACCATAAAAGACATTCCTAAAGATTTTATTATTTTGTTAAAAAAATAAAATCTTCTTTTCACCAAGATAAGAAATCCAACTATTTTCTTGTTAAATTTTGCAACTATAAAGGTTTTATTTGGACAATTTTTTATATCTCCAGTTTTTGATTTATTTTTTTTTTGAATACCATAGGTATTAAAAAGCAAGCTATATAATTGATTGTGTTCTTGCTCATTTAATCTTTTTTTAACTTGAATTTTAATCATAGAAATTTATTCGTGCTATAAATATCCATTATCACATTTTATAATTGAAGTTTTTTTATGTTTTCCCTCTGTGATATTTATTATCAACTGAACCAAAGTTTCAATTTTAATAAATTTTTTTATTCTTGATCTATTTAATATTTCACTTATTTTTTTTTTAGAAAGTTTTTTTGTCAAACCTCCCTTGAATAAACCTAATAAAATAGCCTTAAAAGTTAAATTACAATGATCATATTCCATTGATAAGCACTTTACGGAATTAACTAAACCACTCTTTGTTCCACTATAAATAGAAATACCTTTATCACTATAATAACTTCTTGATGAATTTAAATATATAAAGCAACTTTTTTTAAAAAAAAATTTTTTTATTAATAAATTTGTCATAATTAATGGAAAATTAAGATTCACGTCTATAATTTTTTTTATATCTGAGGGTTTAAGGTAGTAAAATGATTTACTCTCAGCAATTCCATTAGCAAAAATAAATATTGGCCTATCTGCCTTTTTTATTTTTGTGTTTAATATTTTCAAAATTTTTTTTTCGTTATAATTTATTTTTATAAATTCAATTCCTTTTTGTTGCGGGATAACTTTTCTAGAAAAACCTATTATTTGATACTTTTTTGATAATTTTTTTATAAGTTTTTTTGCAATGAATGAACTTGCACCAAAAACTATAAATTTTGTTTTATTCATAAACTTTAAGCAACATAATACTACATGTCAAACCAACACCAAAGCCACATAAAATTATCATATCATTTTTTTTTAATTTCTTTTTTTTTAAATCATCGTGAATTAATACTGGAATTGTAGCAGAAACTAAATTTCCTCTATTAATTATATTTGATGGAATATCAATTTTAAAATTTTTAAGTTTTTTTTCTAAATAATCACAGACATATTTTGAACCTTGATGTAAATATATTTTTTTTATTCTCTTGTCTTTATGATTATTTATAAATTTAATTATTATTGGTAATACTTCAGATGTAACAAATGAAAAAACTTTGCTCCCATTCATTGTCATGTTCTTATTTTTTTCTTGGCAAAGATACTTTGAAGAATTTTTTTCATAAACTGTTTCGTATTTTAAAATCTTAATTTTTTTCTTTTCAAATAAAAATGATACAGCTCCATCAGCAAATAAAGTAGATAATGATCGATTAAATTTTCCTATATTTTTAGAATATGTTTCTGAACATACTATTAAACTATTACCATTTAAATTTTTAGCTATCTTTAATGCATCAATAAATCCACTGCACCCAGCATTTAAATCAAACATATTTATATTTTTTTTAAAATTTAGTTTTGATGCAAACAAAAAACTATTCCCTGGAAATTTCATTACTGGTGTTTCTGTCACAAAAATAAGATTTTTTATGATTTCTTTTTTATATTTTAATTTTTTAAAAGATTTAATTGCAATAGATAAACTATCTTCTTTATCAGAACATATATTTAGAAATTTTGGGCCAGTTTTCTTTAAAATTTCAAAAGTTTTTTTTTTACCAAATGATGTATTTAATTTTTTTTTTATATCAATCTTTTTTGACCCAAAAGAAATAGAGAAGTTATCAATTAATTTCGACAATTTATTTAAGTAACTTATGCTTTATTAATAATTTATAAATAGAATTTACAGAGTAGCATTCAGAAAGTTTTTTAATTTTTGCTGTTTTGCCATCTAAAATAACATCTAATTTTGATAATATATTGAGTTGACCTAAAGAGTCCCATTCATCGATATCTGATGATTTTGTATTTTCTTTTATTTTAGATTTCTTCACCTTCAAAGCTGATGCAATAATTTCTAATAATTTTTTTTTATTTATCATTTTTCTCTGCTGGCTAGGTAAACTTTTGTACTACAAATTATTTTACCAAATTTCTCTTCATAGTAAATATTATTATTTAATTTTAATTTATTTAGTAACTTTTTATACTTATATAAACTATCTGGTAAAAACCATTTTACCTCATCTAAAAACTTAACTTCGTTAAATTTTTTCTTTGCTAGTCTTAAAATTTTTTTTTCATTAGATAAAGATATAATTGGAAAAATTAAAGAACCACTGTTAGTTAAATACCTCCCAGATTGATTTATAACCTTACAAATTAATTTAGTTCCATCATTACCAGTATCACAAGGAATATTTTTAAACCATGGAGATATACGGCTAACATTCTTTGCAACACCCGACACATCATCAATGATCATATCAAATTGTTCATTTTTCCAGGGGCTAAAAATATTCCCCTTTTTAATTAAAATTTTGGTTTTAAATTTTTTGTTATTAATTCTACAGAATTTTATATTTTCCGAATGTAAATCAGAAGCATAATAATTTAATTTTGGCTTTAATTTTGACAGAACTATAGAAACAATACCAATTCCACAACCAAGATCTAAAATTTTTTTTTTTTTAATTAATAATTTCGAAGCACATTTTAATATTAAATCTGAGGTTGTAGTCGGTATAAAACATTTATTATTATATTCAAAACTAAAATTTTTGTTTTTAAATTTGTAAAAAAATTTTTTTCTTAACATCTATTTTTTTAAATTTTTAATTAATATATTTAAAAACATTTTAAATTGATTATCAGTTATATTAAAATGAACAGGTAATAAAACACATTTATGAAATTTAGACATATTATTTTTAGATATTTTATGCCTTATTAAAAACATTTTTTTTATTTTCTTTACATTTTTTAATTTTTTAAGTGGGATTGGAAATACGGGTCCTATTCTTCCAGTTATTTTTGTATTAAATAATTTTTTTAAAATTATCAATCTTTTTTGTATTTTATTTTTGTTATATTCGTAATATTTTAAATTTGCATCAATATCTTCTAAAGAATTATAATCACAATAAGTGTTATGTGCCTCATTAAACCAAAAGTTTGTATCTTTAAGATAATTTTTTTTTATATTTTTTAACTTTGATTTAAATTGAGATATACCAAATTCTATGTTTTTTCTTTGTTCATAATTACAGAACTTTAAAAATTTTTTATCTTTTGAAATTACTATTCCACCAGAAAATGAACCTATAATTTTTGGTAAAGAAAAAAATTCAAATTTTGAATTATTTATAAATAGCGTTTTTTTATTTAAAATAATACTGTCGCATGAGTCTTCTATAATTATTTTATCTCTTACCTTTAAACGATTTTCGTCACCCCACTGATGATTATTAATTATGACACTAGAATCTTTAAAATTGCTTGAAATATTACAGTAATGTCCAACACTACTGATTAAAGAGTTTGAAGACCATTTATTTAAAAATACATATTTGTCTTTGCCCAAATTTAAATATCTAAAAATTACACCTAAACAAGCTCTTCCTGAAGGAAATAACTTTGAGTGGTAACCAAATTGATCAGAAAAATAATTCTCAATTTTATTTAACTTATTTTTTTTATGCTTCAAATTAAAGTTTTTATTAAAATTTTTTTTTCTTATCTTTGGTTTTGGCCATATATTGTTAAAGTTTTCTCTCATTAAAAGTTTAAATTGTTTATAAGCAAATATATCCTATATTCAATAATAATAAAATTTAAGTAGCTTAGTTCATGTTAAATCTCAATCCAACATTTATAAAAAAAATTTATTTAACTTTTATTTTAGGATTAAAATATGAAAAAAAAATTGAAGATACTTATAAAATTCTTAAAGAAAAAAATAAATTAAGAGAAATTGAAAAAATTAAGTTTGAAATTGAAAATACAAAAATTAAATTTAATAGGAATAGGCTCGCTATACTTTCTAAAATTAACAAAGAAAGTAATGAAATAAATGCCACTCTTAACCAGATAATTCATCATAAATATATAAATACAACATTTTCCTTTAAAGTAGCTCAATGTTTAGCCTTTAACAAAGTGTTTTATTATCCTCTACCTGATGAATGGATTAAAATAGTTAAAGACAAAGGTATAAAAACTAATTTTTTTTTTTCAAAATTATTATTTAATTTTACTATAGTACTTTTTTTTTTTAAAAAATTTTTCAGTTTATTAAAATTTTTTTTTGTGGGTAAAAAAAAAATTAATCATAATAAAACAACTGTTTATTTAGACTCTCTTAATGATATAGATTTAAATTCTAAAGAAGAAAATTTTCTATTATGGTGTAAAAAATTTTTGAAGCTAAACACAAAAATTATTTTTGTTCATAATAATAATAAAATTTCAGATATAAATAAAAAAGATTTTGAATTAGTTTATATAGAAAAATTTTATTTTAACTTTACAACTTTCAAAGAGAGATTAATTTATTTAGGTTTATTATTTAAATGTTTAATTCAATTAATAGTGCATGTTTTTAAGGGAAATCAAAAAGATTTACTTCTAATTGAAGATTTAATTATTTCTATCTTCTTGAGTAATTTTAATTACAAAATTCCTGAATATGCTTTTTTTAATAATTCTAATTGTATGATCAAACCACTGTGGATATCATTTTTAGAAAATAAAGAAGAAAAAAAAGTTTTTATGTATTTTTATTCAACTAATCATTTTCCACTTTATACATACAATACAGGTTTAGATGGCTATAGATTAATGACCTGGCATAATTATATTTTTTGGATAAAAGAACAAGCAGATTGGCTACGTAAAATAAATCAAGAATTTAAATCAATCGATATTGTTGATTATTTTCCTTATTCAGGAAAATATATTCCAATTTTAAATAAAAAAAAAACAATTTCCATTTTTCCTGTGGTACCATTCAAAGATAAGTATATTTTAGAATACATGCCTAGTAATCACTATTATAATTTGGATAATAGTATTAATTTTATAAAACACATTTTAAATTGTATCAAAACTGATGAAGTTCAGATTATAATCAAATTGAAAAGGGACCATCCATATATTCATGACGGATACAAAAAATTTATAAATAATTTAAAAAAAGACAGCAGAATTAACATACTTGATCCTAATATTAGCGCTAAATCAATTATAGTTAAGAGTGACTTAGTTGTATCTTCTCCATATACATCAACAAGTTTAATAGCAAATCATTATAAAATACCTACAATATTTTACGATCCCTCAAATAGTCTAACACAAGAAGAGCCTTGTTTAAAAAAGGTACAATTGTTAAAATCAGAAATAGAATTATTTCAATGGATTAAAAAAGTCTTGGAAGAAAAAATATAATGTTAAATATAGATATAATTAATACAAAATATCATAAATTAGACAATTATGTTGATAAATTTAGATCTGCAAAACCATTTCCATTTATTGTTTTAGATAATTTTTTAAAAGAGGATTTCTTTAATGAGCTTCAAAATTTTATTTCAATTGATAATGATAAAAATAAAAAAGAAGGAAAAGACTTCAATACAGCTGTTGAAAACAATAAATGGATAAGTAAAAATTCACATTTACCAGAAAAAATAAAAATAGTTACAAATTCTTTAAACTCTTTTGAGTGGATAAGTAATTTAGAGAAATTTTCAGGAATAAAGGAAATTTTTTCTACGGAGGTTGGAAACAGTGAGTTAGCCAATTTTCATGAAATGAATACAAACGGTTTTTTAGGATCTCATGTGGATCACTCATCTGATCCAAAAACTGGTAGACCACATGTATTAAATATTATTTTATATTTGACTCAAAATTGGAAAAAAGATTGGGGAGGCTCTACATTATTTTTTGATAGCAAGGGAAGAAAAATTATTCAGGAGGTAAATTATGTACCAAATAGAGCTGTAATTTTTTTACATACACCTTACAGTTTTCATGGTGTTTCAAAGATTAATTTAAATGATTTTAAAAGATCCACAATTTATGTGGACTATTACAGTAGAACAAAAAACCCCTATGATCATTTTAATCTGAATTTTAATAAAAAATGGTTCAATCATGATACATGTTTTGTTTTACCAAATTTTATCGATTATTTTAAACTGAATAATATTTATTATACTAAAACTTTAATTAAATATAATTTTAAAAAACTTTTTATTTAAGAATTTAAATTTTTTCAAATATTAAAAGACTGAGACTATTTTCAAATTTTTTGTAGTAAGTTAATTTTGTGTTATTTTTTTTAAATTCATGAACATAAAATCTTGGATACCAGTGTCCATTTTCATCAATTAGTAAAATTATATTTTTTCTTGTAACTCTAACCAATTCTTTGATTAAGTCATATGATGGATGAATTATTTCTATTGTAGCTCCAAATGTATATGAATTATAAAAAAAATTATCATTTGTTTTATTTAAATATCTTTGAAAAAAGTTACACTCTAACTTACAATCATTATATGTATTTCTATATTTTTCCTCAAAATATTTAAGAGCAGATTTCATAACATCAACTCCATGTAAATTTCTAAGTCCTTTTTTGTATAGATATCTTATACAACGTCCTTGATTACAGCCTAGATCTAGAACAGGTAGCTCATTATTTGGTGTTAGTTTAAAAATTTTATCCAGTGTGAATTCATCTATATTTGGTCTAAATTTTTCAAATAAAGAATAATCTCTATATTTACCTATATCTCCCTCTGCCCAAGTACTCGTTTCTTTGAGTCTGGGATAAAAGTAAAATAATTTTAATAAAATTTTTTGTATTAATGTCTCGCTATATTTTCCCTCTAAAACAGTATCATATTGCTCTTTTTTTATTAATAAATTATGTAATCTTGGTGTTAGGTAAGAATTTTTAAATTTTTTAATAAAAATCGTTATTTTCATATAATTTATATAGAAATTAAGAGCATAGTTAACTTAATTTAAAGTATTAATCTATAAATTATATTAATAATGTTATTCAATAGTAAATTCTAATTTAAGGTTTGGTTTTAATTTTTTAAATATTAAATAATTTATAAATTATTATTCAAAATTTAAAAAATCATGATACATAAAATAAATGACTAAAAAAAATTATTCAATTCTGTGGAAAAATGCAAAAAATTACATTTTAGGTGGTAATATGCTTTTGTCAAAAAGACCGGAGATGTTTCTTCCCGACTTATGGCCAACCTATTTTTCAAAAGCTCAAAAAATTAATGTATGGGATTTAAATGGTAAAAAATATAAAGACTTTGTGTTCGCAGTTGGTCAAAGTACCCTTGGATATGCAAATCCTTCGATTGATATGCAAGTAAAAAAAGCAATTACAAAAGGGAATATGACTACGCTTAATTGTCATGAAGAGGTGGAATTAGCAAAAAAATTAATAAAATTACATAAATGGGCAGATAAAGTAAAGTTTGCAAGATCTGGAGGGGAAGCAAATGCATTGTCAATTAGAATTGCTAGATCAGCTTGCAAAAAAAACAAAGATAACATTGCGATTTGTGGATATCATGGTTGGCACGATTGGTATTTATCTGTAAATTTAAAATCAAAAGATTTATTAAATACCCACTTATTGCCTGGTCTTGATCCAATTGGTGTGCCTAAGGAGTTAAAAAATAAAACACACCCTTTTGAATATGGAAATTTTGAACAACTTTTAAAAATCCATAAAAAATACAAATTAGGGATTGTAAAATTAGAAATAGCTAGAAATAATCTTCCAGATATTATTTTTTTGAAAAAAATTAGAAAATTTTGTAACCAAAATAAAATTATATTGATATTTGATGAGTGTACTTCTGGTTTCAGATATAATTTAGGAGGTTTGCATTTAACAACAAAAGTTAATCCAGATATTGCAATGTTTGGTAAGGCAATAGGAAATGGATATGCAATATCTGCAGTAATAGGTAAAAAAAAAATTATGGATAAAGCTATAAAATCTTTCATTAGCAGTACATTTTGGACAGAAAGATCAGGTTATGTTGCAGGCTTAAAAACAATAGAATTTATGGAGAACTATAAAACTTACAATAAATTAAAAATAAATGGCAATTATTTGATTTCTCAATGGAAAAAATTATCTAAAAAATATAATTTAAATTTAGAGATAAGCAATATGCCTTGCATTTGTAATTTTAAATTTAAAAAAAATAATAATTTTTTCAAAACTTTTATAACTAAAGAAATGTTAAAAAAAGGATATTTAGCATCCAACATGGTTTATGTTTCTATATATCATAATAAAAAAAATATAGATAAATATATTAAAAACCTTGACCCTATATTTAAAAAAATAAAATTAATAATAAATGATAAAAAAACTTTAAAAAAAATAACAAAATTAAGTTCAGAAAATACTTTCAAAAGATTAATTAACTAAATTACTTTAATTTTCTCAAATCAATAAGCTTATTGTTCTTAGATATTTCTTCAATATCAGTTTTTTTAATTATTATTTTTTTATATTTTTTCAATTTTGTAAAATCTTTATTATTTGAAATTCCAATTATTGCATATTCAGCAATTTTTAAATTATCAATAGAGGATATCGCGTAATTATAAATAGTAGAATTATACATTTTTGAATTTTTATGAAGTATGGAAATTTTTTTTTTTAAATGATTAACAACATCGGGTAAGTTTTTTAAATTTTTAAATATAATACCCTGAAGAAAAATACTCCTAACATGTAGTTCAAACTTGTATTTTTTTTTTAATTTTTTTAATTTTTCGATAATTTTGTTATTAATACTAAAAATATTTAGTGGTATTTGTACTATATCAAAATTATAAATCTTGAGATAATTACTTAATTCAGAAATATTATAAATTGATATTCCTATATTTCTTATAATTTTTTCTTTTTTTAAAATATTTATATAGTTTTTAATTTTTTTATTATTAAGTAGTTTAATATCTGATTCAGAGTGTATTAATAAACAATGAATATTTTTTGACTTTAAATTTTTTAATGAATTTTTTAATTTATACTTAATTTCGTTTATTATAAACTGCGGTCTTTTAGATTTAATTTTGCCTAATTTAGTTATAATTTTGTATCTTTTATTTACGTTATTGCCAATAAATTTTTCAGACTCACCATAGGAAGATGCTGTATCTATTAAATCTATTTTTTTATTAAATTTATTAATAATTTTTTTAAATTCTCTTTTATTAATATTTGTTTTTAAAATTCCATAGTTTTCTATAAATTGTGCTGTTCCTATACCAAATTTCATTTAATTGAATAATAAATAGAATTATTAATTAATTTAATATATTTCTATAAAAAAAAAACTAAATTCTTGCTAATTTAAATTGTGAATCCATTTAAAAAAAATTTTCCATACGGCAAACACTTTATTGATAATGAAGATATTAGAAGTGTGTGCAATGTTTTGAGAAATAAACCAATAACACAAGGTCCTCAAATTAAATTAACAGAACAAAAAATAGCAAAATATGTGGGAAGCAAATATGCAGTTCTAGTATCAAGCTGTAGCGCTGGTTTGCATATAGCTTGCAAAGCTCTCGATGTAAATAAATATTCAAAGGTTTTAACATCTCCAATTACTTTTGTGTCTACAGCTGCTGCTGCGCTTCATTGTGGTGCAAAAGTTATATTGAGTGATATTGATGAGAACACAATCAATATTTCAGAAAATGAAATAAAAAAAAAAATAAAAAAAGAAAATATTGATGTCATAATTCCAGTCCATTTTTCAGGTTTAGCTTGTGATATGAAAAAAATATTTAAAATAGCAAAATCAAAAAAAATTAGGATTATTGAGGATTCTGCACACGCTTTAGGAGCAAAATATATTTCTGGTGAACGTGTAGGCTCATGTAAGTATTCTGATGCTACTGTTTTTTCTTTTCATCCAGTTAAAATCATAGCTGGAGGTGAGGGTGGCGCTGTGACAACAAATTCAAAAATTATTTATAATAAATTACTTGAATATAGAAGTCATGGAATAATTAAAGATATTAAAGAAGAATTTAAAAATAAAAAAGAAGGATATTCAAAAAACAAAAAAAATATTTGGTATTATGAAATGAAGAATCTAGGATTTCATTATAGACAAACGGACATACAAAGCGCTTTAATTTTTTCTCAATTAAAAAAAATTAATAAGTTTTTAGATTATCGAAAATTATTGGCTGAAAATTATGACAATTTTTTTAAAAAAAAAGATTTAATAAAACCATACAACATCTCCTTTAGAAAATTAAGTTCAAATCATTTATATGTTGTCAGTATTAATTTTAAAAAATTAAAAATTAATAGGAATGAATTTATGAAAAAATTAAGACAATATAGAATTATAACTCAAGTGCATTATATTCCATTAAATTATCATCCATATTTTAAGAGAATAAATGTAACTTTAAAAGATAATTCAAATGCAAAAAAATATTATGACAGTTGTTTAAGCATTCCTCTCTATTATGGCTTAAAATTTAACGAACAAAAATTTATTGTAAAAACTATATTAAATATTTTAGAAAAACATAGAATTAAATGAATATATTGATATTTGGTGGAACAGGTTTTTTAGGTGAAAAACTTGTCACTAAAATTAAAAAAAAGAATGTAGTTTTTGTATATATAAATAAAACTAAATTAAATGATAAAAAACATATAAAAAAAGCAAGAATAAAGAAATTAAATTACGGGAATATAAAAAAATTTATAAATGAAAATAAAATTGATTTAATAATTAACTTAGCGTCTTTAACAAGTGTAGAATTGTGTCAGAGGTTTAAAAAGAAATCATTTAAGGTTCATGTACTTTTGCCAAGAATTTTATCTAGAATTTCAAATGAAAAGAATATAAGAATACTTCACATTTCTACTGATCATCTGTTTAAAGGAGAAAAATTAAATCTTTATGGGGAAATTTCAAAACCACATCCTGTAAATTATTATGCAAAAACAAAGTATTTAGGTGAAAATGAAATTAAAAAAAATAAGAAACATTTAATAATAAGAACTAATTTTTTTGGTTTAAATAAAAAAAAAAAAAATTCATTTTCAGATAAAATTGTTAACAAATTAAAAAATAAAATTAAGTTAAGTTTATGGTCAAATGTTTATTTTTCCCCTCTGCATGTGGAAAATTTAACCTACGTAATCGATTATTTAATTAAAAAAAAAATTACAGGTATTTTTAACCTATCAAGTCAAAAAATTTCCAAATATAATCTTGGGGTGCTAATAGCGAATAAATTGAATTTAGATAAACATTTAATAGTTCAAAATTTATTTGATAAAAGGATATTTGTTAAAAGACCTTTAAATATGTCACTTAGTAATAAAAAAATCTTAAGTCATTTTCCTATTTTAAAAGAAAAATTAAACTTAAAATCACAATTAGAAATTCTTAAAAAAGAATACTAAATGAAGCAAGAATATAGTCCAAATAAATATTTTAAAAATTTTATAGATATTTTAAAAAAAACGAGAAACTTAAATACTCATTATTTACCAACCCCATATAAACTTGAGGGATTACGAGATTATGAAAAAAAAAAAAATTTTTTTAATTTTAAAAAAATATTTGATAAAGATTTTTTAATACATAATAAAAAAAAATTTTTTAAATCAGAAGTAATATTTTTATCTCATTATCTTGGACACGAGCATGTGAAAGATAGTGATTTTTATTATGGGAAAATTTTCGACATCCTTAAAAAAAAAAAAATTAATTATACAATTTTAATGATTAATAAATCTAATTATCAATTAAAAGAAATTAAAAAAAAATTTAAAAAAACTCGTCATTCAAGAGTTTATTTAAATCATTTTTCTCATCCACTTAAAGATTTAAAATTAATCTTTAGAATACTTATGATTTATTTGGATTATTTTTTTAAAATTAAAAATATAAAATTAAATAAAGTAGAAAAAAAAATCATTTCTGAAAAATTTTCATTCTTAAATTTTATTAAATCGAGAACTACATTAAAATTAGTAAATAATATTGAAAAAATTATTGATAATTTCAGTAACAAATCTAAATCTTTTATTTTTACTTTTGAAGGGCATGCATTTGAGAGAATGATAATAGAAATTTGCAAAAAAAAAAATATTAAATCGGTTGGTTATTTCTTCTCTGTTATAAGACCTAATAAAACAAGTATTTTTTATGAATTTCCTAATTATTTAATGCCAGATATAATATTAACCACAGGATTAGTAGTAGAAAATTATTTTAAAAGAAATTTATCAAAGCAAAATAGAATATATACCATCGGTTCAGGTAGAAAGTTTATAAAAAAAAAATTTAATTTTAAAAAAATATATAATTCTAAAACATTTAATTTTTTAATTTGTCCTGAAGGACTGTATACTGAAACTGATATTATGTTTAATCTTGGTTTAGATCTCGCATCAAATAGCAAAAAATCAAATGTTACTATAAGAGTACACCCAGAGTTAAAGGCAAATAAAAAATATATTAATTCTTTGAATCAAAAAATAAAAAAAATTAAAAATTATAATATTTCTAATAATACCTTAGATAATGATATAAAGAAAAATCAGATACTAATTTATAGAGGTTCCAGCATATGCGTTAATGGAGTATTGGGCGGAATGGTACCTATGTATTTTAAAATGCCAAATGAAGTTTCAATAGACCCACTTTTTGAGGTAAATAAATTTAAAGCAGAAAATGTAAAACAAATACTTAAAAATTTAGACACTCTGATGTTGCTAAGAAATAGGAATAAATTAAACAGAGAAATGAAATTTCTTTTAAAATATTGTAATTTTTATTATGAGCAATTTAATAGTAAAAATATTTCAAAATACATAAGATATGATTACAAGTAATCATATAGCAGAAAAACTTGAAGTGCTTAAGAAATCAACAGAAATTAATAAATCAAGTCATTGGGAGACACGCTTAAAGGGTAAAAAATATGGTGATATTTATATAAATTTAGGTTTTGGTTCATTTGAAAAAAAAAAATTTTTTAAATCCATACTTCACTTTTTTTTTTCAAGATTATTATTTGGTGTAAAAATATTTAAATCTGAAGAAGCAAAAGTTTATAATAGTATTTTTAATAAAATGAACAGACAAATTGATGTGGATGCTTTGAGACATATTTATACATTCAATAAACTAAAAAATAATTTTTTACCAAAAAAAATATGTATTATTGGCGATGGTAAAGCTAACTTTGTTTTAGGTTGCCTAAAAATATTTCCTAAAGCTCAAATATATTCAGTAAACTTAGCAGAGGTATTAATCCATGATTATTCTATTATTTCTAAATTTAACTTTATCGAAGATGCTAATATTGAAGTTGTTTTAAACAAAAAAGATTTAGAAAATCAAAATAAAAAGTTATTTTTAATACCATCTTCTAATAAAAGTTTATTATATGACTCAAATATAGATCTATTTGTAAATATTGTTTCTTTTCAAGAAATGAATATGAAGGAAATAATCGAATATTTTAAAATTATAAAATCCAACAGATCTAAACTTTATGCATGTAATAGAGAAAAAAAAATATTATCAGGAGGAGAGGTATTAAAATTTAAAGACTATCCATGGGGAAATGGAAAAAAAATTTTTGAAGAAGATTGTCCATGGCATCAAAAATATTATTCATTTAAACCAATTTTTTTTCATAAATACGACGGAAATATCAAACATTGTCTCATTGATTATTCAACAAAAACTTAGATGAAAAATAAAAAATTAACAGTAGTTATCCCAACATTAGGAAAAAAAAATTTAGATCAATTGTTAAAAAAATTAATAAAAAATAATTTTGTGAAAGAAATATTAATTTCAATTCCATATTCTTATAATAAAAGTACTAATAGCTTTAATAACAAGAAAATTAAAATTATAAGAACTAAATTTAAACATCAAGTAAAACAAAGAATTATTTGTTATAAAAAAATTAAAACAAAATATACATTACTTCTTGATGATGATGTAAGTTTTAATAATAATTTTATTTTAAAATTATTTAAAGCAAAAATTCAGAAAGGAGATAATACTGTTATTGGACCAACTTATTATGATTACAAAAATTTCAAGAAGATCCACTCATTTGACTTCAATTTAAAAAACATAATTAAAAGATTTTTTCAGACCATTTTTTTTGGTATTCCATTTACAAAAAAAAGGATGGGAAAAATATCTAAAGCTGGAACCTGTTATGGGGTTGACCCAGATTATATGGATAGTGATTATATGGAAGTAGATTGGATACCAGGTGGATGTATGATCTTATCAACTAAAAATCTTGTAAATAAAAATTATTTTTATATTAAAGGTAAAGCGTATTGTGAAGATTTGATACAATCCTATTTATGGAAAAAGAAAAAACTGTCATTATACATTTACAATAAGACTAAGATTTATACAGACTCGCCAAATAAATTAGAAAATAAAGAGGATTTAAAAAATTACATGGATGGACATAAATTATTTTGCAAATATTCAAAATTAACAAATATAAGGGTAACTCTTTGGAGGACTTATTTGAGCATAAAACTAATCTTCACGAATTAGTGATATAATGAGAGTTAATTTTTTTTCCAAATCTTATCATTGATAATTGAAATGTAGCTTTCTATAAGATTAACAGTTCTATATGCAACATCTGTCTGATTATAATCTTCAACTTTAAAAGTTATTTTTTTTTTTATTTTTCTTGCTGTTGTTATTGCATTATTTATATCCTGATTTTTATCACTACATATCATAACCGATCCACCCTCAATCCCTTCAGGTCTTTCATGTGAAGCCCTTATTGTAACAGCAGGAAAATTTAAAATTGATGCTTCTTCAAATATTGTTCCACTGTCTGAAATAGTACAATATGAGTCTAATTGGAGTTTACAATAATCAAAAAAACCAAAAGGTTTTAGAAAACTTATACCATTAGATAATAATTTATATTTTTTAATTCTTTTTCTTGTTCTAGGGTGCGTTGATACTATAAACTTTAGTTTAGTTTTCCGGTATACTTTATTTAACTGAGAAAAAATATTTTTTATATTCTGTTCATTATCAACGTTTTCTTCTCTATGCAGGCTTACTAATATAAAATTTTCTTTCTTAAGAGATAATTTATTAAGAATTTTACTTTCATTTATTTCATTTCTATAAAAATTTATCACTTCCTTCATATTTGAACCAAATTTAAAAATAAATTCTTTTTTGATACCTTCGCATATAAGGTTTTCTCGTGCTTGTTCTGAAATCACTATATTTACATCACTTAAATGGTCTGCAATTTTCCTATTAATTTCCTCTGGAACTCTTTGATCGAAACATCTATTTCCCGCTTCCATGTGAAAAATTGGAATTTTTTTTCTTTTTGCAGAAATTATTCCTAGACTAGTATTTGTATCACCATACACAAGTAAAGCATCTGGTTTAATTTTCTCTAAAATTAAATCTGTTTTAAAAATTATATTTGAAATTAATTTTGAAAGTTTTGTATCTTTTACATTTAAAAAAAAATCTGGTTTTCTTATTTTTAAATCTTTAAAAAATATTTTATTTAAAGTGTAATCATAATTCTGACCTGAATGCACTAATATATGTTTGAAATATTTATCTAGCTCTGGAATTACTCTTGATAATTTAATTAATTCTGGTCTTGTTCCAACAAGTGTACAGATTTTATACATTTTCAATCCCTATTTTTTTAAGTAATCTTATCAACTCTTTTTCACTTAATCTTATAGTATTCTCTGAATTGTATTCTACAAAAGATTTAAATTTTCTATTTCCTTCAGAAAAAAATTTAGAATAATTTATGTCTCTATTATCAGATATAATTTTATAGTATTTTTTTTCATTTTTTGTTCTTGACATTTCTTCGCTTGAAACAAGTGTCTCGTGTTTTTTTTCACCATGCCTTATTCCTATAATTTTTATTTCATTATTTGCTTTAAATATCTTTTTTATTGCGTCTGCAAGTTGAGCAATAGTTGCTCCAGGAGATTTTTGAACAAAAATTTCTCCTTGTTTTCCATTTTGAAGAGCGTAAATCACAAGATTTACTGAGTCCTCTAAACTCATCATAAATCTTGTCATAAATGGATTGGTAATTGTTAATTGTTTATTATTTTTAATTTGATCAATAAAATGTGGAATTACTGAACCTCTGGAATTCATGACATTACCATATCTTGTAATGTTTAAGATTGTCTCTTTATTGTTTAAATTTTTTGACTTTGCAATTAAAACTTTTTCAGCAAGTGCTTTACTCATTCCCATTGCATTTATAGGGTAGACCGCTTTATCAGTACTCAGTAAAACAAGTTTTTTTACAGAATTTTTAATCGCAGCATCAATTGTATTTGAAGTTCCATGTATATTTGTTTGAATTGCTTCCATAGGATAGAATTCGCATGAAGGAACTTGTTTTAAAGCTGCAGCGTGAAAAATATAATCTACATTTTTACAGGCTTCATAAATACTTGAATAATCTCTTGTATCTCCAATATAAAATTTAACTTTTTTATTTTTTAATTCTAACCTTAAATCCTCTTGTTTTTTTTCATCTCTACTGAAAACTCTAATTTCTTTAAATTTTGTTTTTATAATTTTTTTAATAAATGTACTACCAAAAGAACCTGTACCACCTGTGACGAGAATTATTTTTTTTTTGAATAAATTATTAATCATTAAATTTTTTATATTCTATTAACATTTTTTTCCAACTTTTTCTTTTATATTTAGAAATTTTAAAGAATTTATCTGGATTTAAAGATCTATCTACTTTTAGTTTACAGTCTGGTAAAATTAAGATTTTTTTATGGTAAATTTTTTTAATTAAATTTAAAAGATCGAATTTATTTATTTTAGGTCCTGAAACGTTGTATAAACCTTGTGTAATAAGTTTTTTGTGTACGATGAACATATATATAATTTTTCCTAGTTCCAATGTTGTTAATCCTGAAAAGAAAGCATTTTTAAATCCATAACATAATTTTTTGCGTGATAAGAACCATTCTAGAAGTCCATGTCTAGTTTTTATTTCTCTACCTATAGTAGAAGTTCTTAAAATAATAGTATTTTTTTTATTAAATAAATACCTGTCTGCTTTAGCCTTGCTTAAACCATATATATCATTTGCATTTGTTTTAGTACTTTCTTTATAATTTCCTTTTTTTCCATCAAAGACACAATCAGTGGTTATATGAATGTATGTAAATTTATAATTTTTTCTATTCATAGATAGAAATTTTGGCAAATCAGTGTTTAGTAATTTATTTTGACCTTGTTTAATATGTTTTGTGACACCAATGCAGTTAATAACAAAATCTGGTTTAACTTTTTCAATAATTTCTTGTATTTTATTAAATGATTTTTTTATGGATAAATTATTACAATAATAATACTTGATATTTTTGAAAAACTCTTTTTTTTTTGATCTTACCACTAAAAATAAATTTATTTTTTTCGTAGAAAGGTATCTAGTTAAACCATTTCCTATCAACCCATTAGCGCCTAAAATTAAAATTTTTTTATTCATTTTCCATTATTTTGACAAGTTTTTTTACTTGCATATTTATACTGTAAGATTTTTTATAAAAATTTGTGCAATTTTTATTTATTCTTTTTAGTTTAATTTTACTAAATTTTTTTAGTTTTATAATATTATTTTTTAATTGCTCTGCATTTTCTGATTTTGAGATTAAACCTACCCCATTATTTTTTGTTAATTTAGCAACTTCACCGTCGGCTGATATAAGTATTGGTTTTCCAGCAAACAGGTAGGTTTGAAATTTATTAGGTATAGTTTGAGAAAATATTTTATCTTTTTTTAAAGTTAATAGTGAAGCCTTACTTTTCTTTAAAATATCCAATGTTAAACCTGATGGGTATGGACCAAATATAGAAATATTTTTTAATTTTTTTCTCTTTATATGACTTTTTGCATATTTAATTTCTGAGCCTCCACCTATTAACATAATATGTATATCTTTCTGATCTATTAATTTTTCAGATGCTTCTAAAATTGTTTTTATTGATTGAGCTTTACCAATGTTTCCACTGAAAGTTATACAATATTTTTTTTTTAATAAATATTTAATTTTATTTGGAATATTAATTTTTTTTTTTTGAATATTAAAATGAGAGTTCTCTACAATTTTAATTTTTTTGTTTGTATATTTAGATATATTTTTTTTGAATGCTTTTGATTGAGCAATAATATTGTCAGAATTTTTATAGATGTATTTTACAATAATAGAAATTAAGTATATTAAAAAATTATTTTTAATATACCCTGTATTTTTAACGCTATCAGGCCATAAATCTTGTATCCATATAGTCATTTTTTTATTTAGTTTTTTTTTTAAATAAATACCTAAAAGTGCAGTTGTAATTGGTGATGTTGAATAAACAAAAATGTGATCAACTAATTTGTTGAAGTTAATTTTTCTAAGAAAATAAAATCCGCTTATTAAGTAAGATAAATAATTAAATATTAATTGATAAAATTTACCTTGTTTTCTTGGGATTATTGGAATTCTGATTATATTAACTCCATTAAAATTCTCTTTTTTAATTGAAATAATTTTTTGATATTTTCTTAAAATTTCTCCTTTTGGGTAATTTGGCAAACCAGTAATAACTGAAACTTTAAATTTTTTTTTTAATTTTAATGCAATTTCATTTATTAAAAAATTTTCTGGCCAGAAATGGTGAGAAATAATGAGAATTTTCTTAATTTTCATAAACTATATTCCTAATATTATTATATAAACTAAATGATAAAAAACAGCGATAAGAACTTTTAAATTAAGTAAAAATTAATTTGATGCATATTTTCCTTTTAATATTCATTTCCTCTAGAATAATTTATTTCTTTCAATTAAAAGAAAACTTTTCTTATAGTATTACTAACAATAATTATATTAACCAAAACTTTTTAGAGTTGTTTATATTCAATCATACAATTCCAAACGGTCATTTGGTAATAGAAAAATTAATTAATCTTACAAATCTGCATTCGTTTTCTTTTTTTTATTTTTTAAATTTAGTTTATACAATTTTTTTCTGTTTATTTCTAAATGATTTACTGAAACAGATTAAATTTAATAATACTCTTAGAATAATACTTTTAGTAATTGTCTCCATAATACTTATACCCTATGAAAGTTGGAGGGTTAATCATCATGATCATATAAGTTTATTTATTATATCATATATGTTTTGGAGTTTATTTCACTTTATTAATAATGGCCGTAGTTTAAATCATTTAATTTTTGCGTTAATACTTCTAAATTTTTTCTATACATTAGGTTTTGTATATTCATTAATATTCTTTATTTCATTAATTTTAATAAAAAAATATAAATTAATTAGCTTTAATAAATATTATTTAACAAAATTTTTTTTGTTATTTTTTTTTATATTAATTATTTTTTTGAAAAATTATTATTCAAGTTCAATATTTGCATCAACTTCTATGGGAGGGGCAAATTTAATTCAAAGAACAATCCATGCTATTGGTGAAAAAAAATATCAAAATTTAATTGAAGTAAAAAAGCAAACATTTCCAAATTGGTGGATTAATATAACTGAAGAAATATTCTTAACTAATAAAACAGATAAATTATTAGATAATAGAATATCTAATTTAGCTCATGGTACACTTGATAAAAATATTCTTTCTAACTTCCTAAAACAAAAAAATATCATTACAAAATCAGGTCAAATAGAAAATGAATTAGAAATTATAATAAGTAAAGAAATAAGAAATTTTAAGCACAAAGATTGGTTGTATGATTATGGTTATCAACAAAATTTAATATCTACAAAATATCAATCATTTGGAAATATTGTTTTTTATGAAGCATGCAAATTATATCCATATGATATGATTTTTGGAAATATTGGAAATAAAGGAATAATTTTGACATCCTTACAAATGATAACCTATTCTGGATTATTACCAAATTATTATGAGTCTAAAGATAAATATTCTCTGACATTATTAAATTATTTAAATAATATATTTAGAATAATAATTTTATTAATCTTATTAATAACACCATACATATTAATTAAAAAAATAAAGTATAAGTCTCTTAAAAAAATAGATATTTTTTATTTAATTTCTCTTTTGTCCATATCACTAATTATTCTTATAACATCAACTATAACATGTTGTGAAAATCCGAGAATGTTAGTTATGCACTTTTTTATTATATTTTTTATATGTATATTGAATTTGAATTACATTTTTAAATTTAATAAATTTCATATAAACTAAAAATTACTAGTGTGCCTAAAATTATTTTTTAAATGGAAGTTTGTGCAATTACAGGATCAAAAGGAGTCTTAGGCAGCAAAATTAGGAAATTGCTACCATTTAAGTTTTATGAATTCAAAGGAAATATTACTAATTTTAAAGATGTTAATGATTGGATAAAAAGAAAGGACTTTAAACTATTAATTCATTTAGCCGCAAAAGTGCCAACAGGGGATGTTGAAAAAAATTACAAAAAGGCTTTAAATACAAATCATTTGGGGACTAAAAATATTGTGAGGGCATTAATATTAAAAAAAAATAGGCCTAGATGGGTTTTTTTTTCATCGTCATCTCATGTTTATAAATTATCAAAAAAAAAAATTAAAATTAAAGAAAGTGCAAAACTAAGCCCATTTAGTAAATATGGAACTACAAAAAAAAAAGCTGAAAAAGAAATTTTAAAATTAAAAAAACATAAAATAAATTACTGTATAGGGCGCATATTTAGCTTTACTGATTTAAATCAAAAACCTCCTTATGTAATACCATCAATTATAAGTAAAATTAAATTTTCAAAAAAAAACGTAGTTGTTTTGAGAAATCTTAATCATTTTAGAGATTTTTTATCAACAAATGATTTATGTAAAACTATAGAAAAACTGTACAAAACAAACTCTAGAGGAATATATAATATTGGTTCAGGAGAAGGAATTAGCTTAAAAACAATTGCTTTATTATTTGGAAGCAAATTTAAAAAAAAAATTATATTTAAAGATAATAAAAGAACATCTTATTTAATTTCAAATAATTCTAAAATATTAAAAAAAAAAATAAAATTTAAAAAATTTTCAAATAATATAAACTTTTTATATGAATAATTTAGTTGCAATTATTATTCCAACATTTAACGAGAAAGAGAATATTCTAAAACTTACTAAAAAATTAATAAGTATTCATAATAATTTAAAAATATTTATTATTGATGACACAAGAGAATATAATTTAGAAGGCAGATATAAAAAAAATAAATATGTAAAATATATTAGAAGAAAAAATAAAAAAGGAAGAGGATCTGCTGTTTTAGATGGCTTTAAGTTAGCTTTAAAAGATAAGAGAATAAAAATATTTGTAGAAATGGATGCAGATTTTTCTCATAGACCTCAAGAATTAAATAAAAATTTGAGTAAGTTTAAAAGAAAGAAATTAGATTTATTAATTTCTAGTAGATATTTGAAAACTAGTAAAATTTATAATTGGTCAATTCAAAGAAAAGTCTTTTCATATATTTCTAATTTTATGGCAAGAATTTTGCTAAATGTGGGTGTTTCAGATTATACAAATGGTTTTAGGATATATTCAAAAAAATCAATTAGATTAATTACTAAGAGTTGTGGTAATATAGGGGACGGTTTTATTGTATTATCAGAAATATTGATGCAGATAAAAAAAAATAAACTTAAAATCGATGAAACATCTTCAATTTTTATTAATAGGAAAAGGGGCGAAAGCTCGGTTAACCTAAAGTTAATAATACAATCATTTTTGGGATTAATTAAACTTTTTTTAATTAAAAATAATATTTTAAATCCATATAAATAAAAAATTTATAAAAATAATTTAAGCAATTTATTCATATTTTTTTTTGTCATCATGCAAAATGATCATTAAAAATAAAAATATTGCAAATCCACCATTAAAATAACCTACACCACTTATTAATTGAGTAATTAATAATGATGATATGGAAGCTTTATATTTTAAATTAATAGATTTGTTTAAAAGAAATTTGTAAGCAAAATATAAAAAAATTAATGATAATAACCCAAATTCATTTAACATTTTTAATAATGTTGACCTAGCATCATATTTATTGAGCGTAAATAGTTGGTATTCTGGGTCTTCAGTATATTCACTTAAATAATACTTATTAATGATATTTTTTTCATTATCCTCATAAGCTCTAAAGTAGGAATTGAAACCCCAACCAAAAATTCTACCCTCTTTAAAGGTATTAATAGTATTCAAAATTGCAATGTTATAAACCTCAGACGACAAATTTCTATCAGCAGTTAATTTTTTATATTCATGATCGTTAGATTTATTCTTAACTATAAAATTCATATCGTAATTAGTTTTTTTAATTAGATATTCAATTCTAGCAGAACAATTTTTTTGTATTACCAGTATTGTTATAAAGAAACAAAGTAATAAAAAAAGAATATATTTTTTATTAAAATCATGAATTATTGAAATTAAAAAACATAATAATAAAGATATAATTATGCCAACAACAAAGGTTAATGAAAGGTAGATTATAAAATTTATAATAAGCATGAATATAAAAATAGAATTTCTTAAATTAATTTTTTCAAAAATGTAATAAACTAAAATAGGAACATTCATTATTGCATAATGAGAATTTTCATGGAAAATTAGATTATCCACTACTATAAAGGCACATGCATCTGCTTGAAATTTATATTCAAATACTATTCTTATTTCATCATTTATATAAAAATATATTAAACCTAAAAAATTGATGACAATTACTAATTCGAAAAAACTTTTTAAAGTTCTTAGAATTCTATCTTTTTCATAAAAAGTAACAAGATAGAGAAGAAAAAAAAATATAATTGAGCCAAATTCTTTTAAATTAATAATTTGATCGTATAAAATTAAATTTAGGATGATTTGAAATATAATGATTATAAATATAATTAAAAAATTTTTATCTAGTGCTTTTTTATTGAAAAAAAAATTTAATAAAAAAAAGAGTACTAAATATCTTAAGATCCAAAAAGGTATATTTGATGAATTTTCAAATGTATTATTTATGTTACTTAAATCCCATAAATAAAAATGACTAAAAAAAGCCAAATAAAAAAAAAAATAAACTATTTTATTTTCTGTAATAAATTTTTTTAAGAACATGATTTACTAATATTATAAGTGCAAGTGATAAAAATAATGCCAATATCAATTTATAAGAATTTAATGGAGCATATCCCCAATGTATCAATCTATAAGCTAATATATTACCAATAAATGCTGAAAGAATTGGATTTTTTAAACAATTTTGAAACATTGAAACTATTAGATTACATAAAATTGATATTATAAATGCGAATAGAAAAACTAAAACCTTTGAATTACCATAATAGCAAAAAGCTATAAAACCTGGAAGAGTTATTGCATGTTGATTACTTATTTTACTTATACTATCTTTATAAGAAGAGGAATCATTTAAAAATTTTTCATCATAAAACGACAATTTGTTTTCTCTATATTCCTCATTTAGGGCATCTTTTAATAACCTTAAATTTTTATCTTTTTTACTTTGAACGGCCATAACACCTTCGATACCAATAAAACGATACATTGTTAAATTATAAAAATTATTTAAACTTTCATTAATAAAATTTTCAATCTTACTATTTGTTTTATTATTAGCATTTAAAGTTATGAGTGAAGCATTTTTTATTTTAATCTGATTGTTAAAAAATTTTTCTGATTTTGAAGAAATGATATTTTTTTGATCTTTAGTTTCAGTAAAAATATTTTGTTTAGTACGAATACTATTTGAAATAATTATTGATATAATTATCAAAATAATTCCAATAATAAGAAAATAAAAAATTTTAGATATACTAATTTTAAAATTTTTATTATTAATTTTTACAATATATCCCACTATAAATGGAAATAAATTAAAAATCATTGCTCTGCTCAACATAGATATAGATGAAAAAAATGTTTCAAATAAAGACAAATAAATTATTTGATATTTTTTTTTGTTAATTTCAAAATTGATTATCATTGCAACACTTATACCAAAGCCTATCATGAACAAGTAAGCTATGAGGTTTCTTGTATAGTTATGAAATAAAATATTACTAACAAATCCTTTTTGGAAAATTTGAAAATATAGATTAAATAAGCCTAGAAATATTATAAGAAAAATTAAAGATAATTTAATAATAATACTGTAAGTATTGTAAAATTTTTCAACATATAATAAATCAATACTAGTTATTTTTTTTGATGGGCACACTAAAGATCCAGTAAAAAACCCTAAAATTCCTAATGAGCTGACTAATAAAACTTCGTCATACGATTCTTTTGAAAAATTGAATTCACCTATTCCCTCAGGAAATATTTTTATTATTTTAATACAAATGTATAATTTTAAAAAAAAACCTAACCATAAAAAAATACTTAAGAAAAATTGAAAGTATTTTATTCTATTACTATTAAAAGAATTTAAAAATAGAATACTAATAGATATAGAAAAAAGTGAAAAAATTAACAAATTTACATCAAAGATTTTAAGTAAATTAATAAAAATATAAACTGTAATTAATAAATAAATAATTTTAATAAAGTAGTTATATTTTAAAAAATTATTCATTTTTAATGCTATAGTTTGTTTTTTTTAAATAATAACCAATTAAATAAAATGAAATTATTCCAGGGTAAGGCTGTTTTAAAGATACTTTAAAAAAATTTTCAATTAAGATAACAACTAATAGAATTAGAAAAGACATGAAATCATTTGTTTTGTTTTTAAAATTACTTAATTTAAATACAATTGCAAAAAATAAACATAAATATGGTATCACTAAAATTAGACCAAATTTATAAATAATATCTAATATTAAATTATGGGAACTTTTAAATTTTTTATCAAGTTCCCCTTTTTTATCTCCTAAAAATAAAATTCTCTTATTATTTGATATAGTATGAAAATATTTTTTAAATATTTCAATTCGTAAAGTTATATTCGCAGGAATTTTAAAATTTAAAATATCTTTGAACTTTAACATATTTTCGTAATAATTTACATTATTACTATCGGTTATAAATTTTTGTTTATCGTTATCATTTTTAAGATAATTAAAAAAACCTAAAAATAATAAAATAAATACAAATGATAGTATAAGAATTTTAAATATTTTTATTTTATTTTTATTCTTGTCAAAAAAAACTTTAAACAAGTATCCTAAAAAAAATATGGCAAAAATACTTAAGGAGGATAGTGAATATGTTAGGCTTGAGTAGGTTAAAGATACTAGATTTAAAAATATTACTTCTAACTTTTTTTCTTTAAATAAATTAATTGAAACTAGGATAGTCAACAATGTGTAAATTGTGCTAACATATTGAATATTTTGATAAACTGTAAAAAATAAAATATCTGAAATGATTATTTTTTTTTTTAAAAAAAAAGTAAAAAATAGCTGTAGAGTTAAAATAAAAATTAGAAAATAATATATAATTATGTAAGTATTTTTATAAATTTTTAAATTCAAAGCGATTACTAATCCCATCCATGGTAATAAAAACTGAACAAGATTAATTGCTCGATAATAATCAATTGATTTGGTAAAAATTAGCAAAACTATTAAAGATGTAGTGCAAAGAAAAAGTATTATGATTATTTTGTAATTAAAAATTTCAAATTTTTTTTTATAGAAAAAGTAACAAATTAATATTGTTGAGATAAAATATGAAGCTGGTATTGGAACATTGTATAGGTAATTTTGTGAATTAAATTTAAAATATGGTTCAAAGTAGATATCTCCATTTAATAAAAAAAAAATTGGAATTAGTAAGATTATTAAATAGATAATAAATATGTTCTTATTTAAATTTATGCTCATTTTTTCTAAATTTAAAGAAGTTAAAAGTTAAAATATTATAAATCTGATTAAAAGATTTAAACATTTTTATTAATCTTATAAAATGATGAAAATATAAATAATGCAATTATTGAATTTAAGAAAAAAAGATAACCAAAATCATTTTGATTTAAAAATTTATTAAATATCGGGATTAGGGAAAGAACAAATATACTATAAATAAATTCTGCTTTAAAAATTTTATTAAGTGAGTTTTTAATTTTAAATATTTTATTTTTATTGAATATTGCATAAGACATTATCATGCCACCGATCATTGAAAAAATAACATATAATAAATGTTCCTTTTGAAAAAAATTCAATATTAAAGAGTTTTTAATATTAAAAAAATAAACATAAGTAAAATAAATGAAAAGTATCGAATAACTTGTTGTTATTATAATTATTGGTACAGGTAACCTAAACTTATTTCTGATTATTGTTGGAGTAAATACATAATTGAATAAGTTTGATGGAAATGAACCCATTGAGTATATAAAAAATAATATCCCAGCAAATGTTTTCTCAACATAAAATAATATTAAAAATCTATGTAAAAAGTTTGCGAGGTTGAATGTAAATGAGTTTGCAAATAATAAGAAAAAATTTCGATGGTATATCTTTTTTAAAAATGATAATAAATTTTTTAAACTAGTTATATTAAATTGATAATAATTTTTTAAGAAATTCAAGTATAAAAGATACAATAAAAGCAAATATTTAAGAATTACATTGTCGAATATTATTGTCGAAATTAATAAAGTAGTAGCACTAAAAAGTTCAAAAAATTTTTTTATTAATAAATTTTTAGAATTTGATAATTCGTAAATAGCTAAGTTTGCTTCTACTCTCCAAATATATAATATAAAAAAAATTCCAATTACTATTGAGTGAAAATTTATATAATTAATCAAAAATGCTATTAAGGTAAGTATTAAAAATAAGGGATAAAAAAGTATTTGTTTTAATTTTAAGTAAAATAAAATTAATCTGATCTCATTTTTTATCAAGGCAAACGGTCTTGCATAAAGTGAAATTGAAGAAGTGAACATTATAGTTAGACTAGAAATAATAAGTACATCTGAAATTAATTCATATTGTTTAGTAAGGTAAAATACCAATATTATAATTGGTATACTAGGTAGCACTAAAAAATAATTTGCAGTTATTAATAAAAAGTTTTCTGTTGATATATTTAATTTATTTTTAGCTAAGTTATCTTTTCTTCTTTTAAATATTTTATACAAATTATATGTGATTGGATTATCAAATATTTTTAAAATATAATAGTAGCCTAAAGATTGTTGTTTAATAATATTAAAATATTCTTGAATTTTTTTTTTTTCATTTTTTGTTTGATATAGGAAAATTAAAGAGGAAATTAAGAAATATATTTTATAAGATATTTTTTTTATTGATTGAAATTCTGTAATTTTTTTTAAATAAAACGGGACTTCGTTATATAATTGTACTGATCTATTTTCAGAATTTTTAAATATATATATTAATTCTTCATCATAATATATTAAATGATTTTCTCTAAATATCTTTAACCAAACATATATATCTTCACCAACATTAGCATTTTTAGGAAATGAGTTCTTTTGTATTAAATTTCTTTCTATACAAATTCCACTTGAACAAAAAATTCTTTGATTGAATGAATAGTTAAAAATTGGATTATGCAATTTGATAATATTTGTATTAAATAATTTTAGATTCATAGAATTATTGATTAGATCTAAGTTTTCGTAAATATTATGATGCTTCGATGAAAAAATTTTTGAGTTCGGATGTTTATTAAGCATCAAATGTAAACACAATAAGTATTTTTTATGTAATTGATCGTCTGCATCCAAAAAAACAACAAAATCTGCTTTGCTATATTTAACACCTGTATTCCTAGCCTCTGAAGAGCCAGAATTATTTTGGTTATAAATCTCAACATATTTATTTTGTTGAAATATTTTATTAACAAGCAACTCTCCACCATCAGTAGAACCATCGTTAATTACTATTATTTTATTAAATCTTTTAGTTTTTTGATTAAGTGCTGAATTAACTGAATTTATTATAAAATTTTTTTTATTATATAATGGAATGATGCAATCTATTTTCATTTAAAATTTTTTAATAGCTAATCTTTAATTAGTCATTATTATTATTGATATTATTATCAGAAAAAAAAATATTTTGTCTTTAAATTATATAATTTAATTATGCTCGATACTAAAAAAAATATTGGATTTCCTACAAATAATTTGAATGTATTACTTTTTATATTTATTCCGTATACTTTAGTATTTAGTATATTTTTAACAGAAGTAATACTATTAATTATAAGTTTTCTATCTTTAAAAAAAAATATTTCAAAATTAAAAAAATTATTTATTGAGAATAATTTACTTAAAATTTTATTAATATTTTATCTAATCATAATATTTTCATCAATTTACAATCAGAGCAAACTAGAAATTATTCTAAAAAATTTGGCTTATATACGTTTTATTTTCTATGCTATCTCTATAAGTTGGATTTTAAATGAATTTGAATATTTAAAAAAATATTTTCTTTTTAGTTTAATTTCGTGCTATCTACTTTTATTTTTTGGCTCTATATACGAGGTTCTACTTAAAAAATACTGTATTACATTTGACTCAAATACAGTCGCAAATTTTACAGGAAATTTTAAAATTTGTTCAGAAAAATATTACATTGGTAACTTAATAAGGCCAGATAGAATAAGCAGTTTTTTTGGCGACGAGATGATTGTAGGATCATTTGTTTCAAGAGTTTTACCTTTAGTTTGTTTCTTGATTTTTGATCAAATTAATAATCTAAATAAAAAAATAATAATTTTTATTCTGATATTTTTTGTTTCGAGTACAATTATTATTTTATCCGGTGAACGTGTTTCATTTTTTTATTTAATTATATTTTTATTAATTTTTTTATTTTGTATCCATATAAGGTATAAATATGTTTTATTAACATTGTTAACTTTATCATTGTATTTAGTTATAAGTTCTTCAACAATATTAAAAGATAGAATATATCAACAAACATATTCACAGATATTTAAAGATGATGGTGGTATCAAATTTTTTTCTAAAGAACATCAAAGTCATGCTGAATCTGCTTTAAAAATATTTAAAGATAATCCAATTATTGGTATTGGACCAAAAAATTATCGTTATGAATGTAGGAAAGAAAAATACAATATCTCAAAATATTCATGTACAAGCCATCCACATAATTTTTATATACAGTTGCTTTCTGAGATAGGAATTTTAGGAATATTAATTCCTTTAATAATTTTGATTAATATATTTATATATTTTTTAAAAACTTTTAATAAAAAACTGACTATCAAGAGTCATAATCTAGAAATAAAAAAAATATTCATTTATATATCTTTTTTAATTACTTTTTTTCCATTAATACCAACTGGAAATATCTTTAATAATTGGTTAAGTATTATTTTTTATTTGCCTTTGGGTTTTTTTATTAATTTAAATAAAAAATGATAAATTATTTATTAATTTTTTTGTTTTTAAATTTACTAATTTATTTTTTTCAAAACGAAATTATTAGGATTTATAATGTGTATGATAATCCTGATAATTTAAGAAAACTACATTTATATAAAACATCGATAGCAGGTGGATTATTCTTCTTTGTTAATATTATTTTGAGTATAATAATAATATATCTTAAAAAAGATTTATCAGACTTTTCAACTTTATTTTTAAGCGATTCTAACCTTATTACTTTTTTAATAGTTTTAACTTGCTTATTTTTATTTGGTTATTTAGATGATAAATTTAATATAAATGCAAATTTAAAGTTGTTAATTTTAGTTATATTATTATTTTTAATAATAAAAATTGACAACAACTTATTAATATTAAAATTAAATTTTTCTTTTTCTGAAAAAATATTTTTTTTAGATAAATTTAGTATTATTTTCACGTTGTTCTGTTTTATTGCGTTTATTAATGCTTTTAATTTATATGATGGAATAAATTGTCAGTCTGGTTTTTATATATTTTTCATCTTAATAGTAATTTATTTATCTAACCCCAATCTGCTTCTAATAAATTCTTTGTTTTTTCCTCTTATTATTTTTTTGATCTTAAACTTTAGAGGAAAAGTTTTTATAGGTAATTCTGGCACCTATCTTTTGGGCTTTATTATATCTTATGTAATTATTAAAATTTACAATAATGAAAATTTTATAAATTCAGATAAAATTTTGTTGATTATGTTTTTACCAGGTATTGATATGATTAGATTATTTTTTATAAGAATTAAAAATAAAAGAAACCCTTTTTCTCCAGATCGAAATCATTTACACCATAAATTATTAGAAAAATTTGGGTACAAAAATACAATACAAATAATTACTTGTTTATCAGTACTACCTTATTGTTTAAGCTTTTTTCTAAAGAGTTATATATCTCTTATTTTTTTCACTATATTATATTTTGCATTGATTAAATTTTTAAATTCAAAAAAAATAATTTAATTAAATTTTTTCTTATTTTGTTTTTTTTACTTTTAATAAAATTAAAGAAATTGGATTTTTAGTAAGTTACTTTGATTTATTTAATATAGTTATTTACTTCTATCTAAATAATTAAAAATAATCTGATATTTTTTTTGAAACTTCAATTGAATTTCCTACACCACGATCCTCTGGGTATATATATTCTAGACCTCCATGCCACAAATTATTAATTTTAGATTGAAAAGATGGCATATTAGATACTGTTTTAATATCAGGAATAGGTGCTGCATTTCTAGATTTGAAAATTTTGAATTCAATTACATCCTTTTTTGAAAAGTCTTTATAAATATTTTCTAAATTTTTAAATATTTTTTTTGATAAATTTTTTTTATCCATCATATATAGTTTGCTGAATTCGCTTGTATACTTCGAAGTATAAATAATTTCTTCTTTTGACTTTGCAAATAAATTATTTTGTTGAATTACAGCGTTAAAGGGTAATTTTTCATCAGTAACAGATGTCCAATAATATTTTGATAATTTTTTCTTTATTTTTGCTATACAAACGATTACTCCAATTCCTCTAAATTTTTTTAAATAATTGAGTTTCTTATTTTGTATTATCTCTTTTAAGCAAAAAAGAGGAATTGTTGAAATAACTTTTTCATTTTTAGAAACAATATTATTTTTATTAGTTATTATATTAGTTACATGATCATTGATTATTTTTATCTTTTTAATTTTAGAATTATAAAATATTTTTGAACCATTTCTTTCAATGAAAGAAATATTTTTTTTAATAGTTTGATCATATGTATTTTTTAAATATCCAAATTTTGATTTCTTTTTTATAATGCCTCTAGTCGATAGATGTCTTTTAATTCTAGTTGCTAACCAAATAGCTGAAATTTGCCTCCAATTTTTCTCAAATTTTCCTTTAAGCAATGGTACCCAAACATCATTGGAAAATTTTCGTCCAAAGGTATTATGAGACCAATCAACAGCTTTCTTTTTCTCTAGAGAAACTGGAATTTTAAAAAAAAATAACTTAATCAAATTATAAAAAATTTTAATTGAATCAATTTTATAATTTTTGAAAATATCGATGATACTATCAAAATTAATTTTACTCATATTATTTTTTGTAACAATTCCAGTATCTATGTAACTCCAGTGAATTGAGTTGTTATTTGAAAATGTATTAATCCATTTCAATGCATTAAAATGATCATTTTTATAAAAAAAATGGTAAAATATTTCTATTAAAGTTAATTTAAATTTAAAAGGCCGTGCATGTCCTCCGGCTTTCTTATTTGAATCAAATATTCTTATTTTATATCCTTTTTTTATTAATAGATAAGCCAAATATAAACCCATAGGACCACCACCTATTATTGATATGTCAAACTTTTTATTCATATTAATACTTGCAAATAAATTTCAATTAAACTTTTAATCATTTTAAAAGTTTTTTTTTAAAAATATATTACTATCTGTCATGTAGATTTATTTATTTGATACCACAAAACGATCAAATATTAAAAATTTGTCCTTTTTAATTTCCATTTTGTAATTTTTAAAGAAATATTTATTTACACCAATTGCTGCACAGGGAGCTTTGCCATACATACACAAATGATTTTCATTCTTAGATTTATAGAAGATAATTTCATCATTTTTAAATACACCCACATATTCATTCATTTTATTTGATTCCGAATAGCTATTTTTTTTTGGCCAAGGATAATCTACATATCGATATTTATAATTTTCAAAAATTCTATAACCATTTTTCCCAATGATAATTAAGATTAAAATCGAAATAAAAATTTTGTTAAAGCTTTTATAATTCTTAAAGTTTATTTTGTTTATATTAATATAAATTAAAGAAAAAGTAATTAATGTTACCAAAAAACCTTCCCCAAATCTTAATAATGGAAATTTTAAAAACCAAACAAAACACAATAAAAATGATATAATTGAAAATTCTTTTATAAATTTATTTTGGATTTTATTATATTTTATTTTTACAAAAATATTTAATACCAAAATTATTGGAATCAAAATTAATATATTTTTTAAAATAACGATGAAATGGTTATGAAACCAAGATGATATCCAATTAAAATCTGAAATATAATTATTAAAACCAATATTTTTATTATCATAATTTGGAAAATCTTTAGCCCATGCCTCACTAATATTACTTATATTATTGATAGCTATTTTTGACATAGACCAGTCAGTATTAAATAAACAAGTAAATTCTAATGGAAATAAAAAGCATGAGGAATTTAAATAGTTTTTAAGAAACCATATGCAAATAAAAAAAAATGAAAATATATTGATAGAATTGAGAAATTTACTTAATGAAATTTTTTTGTAATATCTAATTAAAATAAAAAACGGAATTATGAAAATAATTATAAAAAAAGTTTTTATAAGAAAGGCAAAACTACAAAAAAGAGATAATTTTGATAAATCTTTTAAATTAAAATTTAAATACAATTTGTAAGCTTCGATTATACAAATTAAAAATAAAATTGATGCAAAGTCATCATTACCCCACGAGCTATATCTATTCATGTTTATTAAACAATAGGATAAGAATATGAATGATAAAACTTGAACCAAGTTATCAAATTCTTTTTTTTTTATTAAATTTTGAAAAAAGTAACCAGTTAAACTCAGAAAAATGATTGATGGAGGAATTAGAATTCCATTACTTCCAAAAAAAGGATTATTAAATATTGCAGATATGTACTGCAATATTGAAATATGTCCAAATCTAAAGTGTAAATTTGTAATTCCTACAATTAAATTACTTTCATTTAAAATATTTATGAATGGTAAATGATATAATCCTGCATCTGGTCTATTTGTATTTTCTAGAGAAATTAAAATTACAGTTAAAATTGATAAAATAAAAATTTTAATGAAGTCGTTTTTATAGTCATTATTTTCAAAAATTAGGTAGTATATAATTGGCAAAACAATAAATAAAATATTAAGAAAAGGATTAAGGCTGAAAAAAAAGTTAATAAGTAATGCTACAAAAGATAAAAAAATTACTCCAAAAATAATAAGTTCAAAGAAATTTTTTTGTTCATTAAAAAAAACTCTATTGAAAAATTTTCCACTCGAAAATATTGATAAAAAAGAAAATACTGATATTGTGAAAATTGAAAAATATCCCAACATATTTTATTTCTATATCATTTTATCTGTTTGTTTGGTGAATAATTATAGTCATATTTAAATGATAATTTTTTAATTCTTAATATTAATTAAAAATATTTTATATTGGATATAGATATTTAATTATTATATAGAATTTATATAAATGATATGAAAAAAAAATCAGCCTTAATTTTTGGTATAACTGGTCAAGATGGCTCATACCTCGCTGAATTTTTAATTAAAAAAGGTTATGTGGTCCATGGTGTAAAAAGAAGATCATCTTCTTTTAATACAGGTAGGATAGATCATATATATCAAGATCACTTTAAAAAAAATAAGCTTTTTTATTTACATTATGGAGATGTTACAGACTCAATATCTGTATCACAGATTATAAAAAAAATTAAACCTAAAGAAATTTATAATTTGGCAGCACAATCACATGTTAGTGTTTCATTTGAAGTACCAGAATACACAGCAGATGCAGATGGATTGGGAGCTTTAAGGATATTAGAAGCAATAAAATTTCATGGATTTCAAAAATTTACTAAATTTTATCAAGCTGGTACATCAGAAATTTTTGGAAAAGTAACTCAAACTCCGCAGACAGAGAGAACACCATTTTATCCTAGGAGCCCATATGGTGTAGCAAAATTATATGCACATTGGATAACAGTCAATTATAGAGAAGCATATAATTTGTTTGCATGTAATGGGATTTTGTTCAATCATGAAAGCCCACGTAGAGGAGAAACATTTGTTACAAAAAAAATAATTAATGCTCTATGTAAAATAAAACTTGGATTACAATCAAAGTTGATACTTGGTAATTT
>TARA_B100000963_G_scaffold157951_1_pt1 | contig 36930 bp, 39 predicted proteins | sample TARA_B100000963 | Tara Oceans TARA_B100000963 (sample SAMEA2622097) | marine metagenome | biome: marine biome (ENVO:00000447); feature: surface water layer (ENVO:00002042); material: "saline water (ENVO:00002010), including plankton (ENVO:xxxxxxxx)" | depth 5 m | reverse complement strand
CGCAGATCGCTTCCCACTCTTCACGGCTCATGTCATCGAGTGACTTGGTTTCCCAAAAACGGTCTTCCACCTTATTCCCCTACCTGCGTATGAATGTCAAACCACGGCGCCATCTTTAATTGCAGATTATCACCCTGAAGCAAAGGCCCTACGCCTTTTGGGGTGCCGGTAAGCACAATATCGCCGGGTTGCAGTGTAAACACTTCAGAGATAGCGCACAGCAATGATAAGGCATCCCGCATCATCAGTTTGGTGTTGCCCTGCTGGCGGACATCGCCATTGATAGTCAGTGAAAAATCAAGATTACCGAGATCGGCAGGAGCATCCAGTGGCGTAAAGCTGCTGACCGGGCATGCCCCGTCAAAAGCCTTGGCGCGCTCCCATGGCTGACCTTTGTCTTTGAGTTTTTGCTGCACGTCCCGCAGGGTTAAATCGAGTGCCAGGCCGACACCGTATAGTGCATCAGCGGCGGTTTGCTCGTTACTGCAGTCACGCAGTGGCTTTGCGATTAACAGCGCGACTTCCAGCTCGTTGTGACACTCGCCCCTGTCGGCAGGAATAACCAGTGGTTTGCTGATCTCGCACAACGCCGTGGCTGGCTTCATAAATAACAAGGGTTCAGCCGGGACTTCGTTGTTGAGCTCCTGAATATGGTCGAGGTAGTTACGCCCCACGCAAACAACCTTGCCAATCGGCAGGTCAATGTGTTCGCCTGTCAGAGTAGTATGTTGATACATATTATTTCCCCTGTTTGATGCGCTCAGAAAGGTAACTCACAGACACACCAAAATAGCTCGACCGGTTCCACTTCATCAGTGTATGGAAGTTCTGATACACCAGGTATATGCGGCCATTTTTACCGTCTGGCATAATCAGCGATGCATTGATGTCCACCTGCGGCAAATCGTTCCCATTGAAACGGCGAACGCCCTGCTCCTGCCAGAAAGACAGGGGTTTAAATTTAGCCCGGTCGAGTCCGGCCAGCGTATAGTCGAAACCGCTACTTACACTTACCTGGCGTCCCCAGGTCTGATCATCCTGCCAGCCTTCGGAAGCCAGAAAGTTGGCAATGGAGGCAAAAACATCGGCCGGCGTGCCCCAAATATCCTTGCGACCATCACCATCGTAATCTACCGCATATTGCAAAAAGGATGTGGGTATAAACTGGCTCTGGCCCATGGCGCCGGCCCAGGAACCGTTGAAATCTTTCAGCGTAATATGGCCTTCCTGCAAAATAGTCAGGGCCGCCAAAAACTGCTTTCTAAATAACGCTTCGCGCCGGCCCTCAAACGCCAGTGAGGCAAGTGCAGAAAGTACCGGATAGCTGCCCTGAATACGCCCGAAGTTTGACTCATTACCCCACAGCGCCACAATAAACCTTGGCTGTACGCCATATTCCTTCGCGACCTGATTAAGCAATGTCTGATGTTCTTCCAATAAGGTTACGGCCTGTTTAACTTTCCAGTCCGGCACCCGGGTTTTCAGATATTTATCTAATGTAATTTTAGTTTCCGGCTGGTTTTTGTCGGCTTTAACTACCGTTGCCCGGTAATAAATAGTGGCAAACACATTCTCAACAAACTGGCGGCCAAAACCGGCATCGATAGCATCGGTTTTAAGCACGGATTTGTACTGTTCAAATTCTTGCTGTTCATCGGTTTGCTGAGCGAAAGCAGGGCTGAGCAACAGCCCCGCACACAACAATACGGACCATAATTTACGCATACATCGCCCCTTACGACTTAGGTGATGTGGGTGACAGGCCAAGCTCAGTACGATGAGTTTCGAGCCAGTTTTCTTCCTTTGGCGGCATTTGCAGATAAAAGCCCGGCTCATCCATGGCTTCCAGTAACTTTTGTTTATCTACCCCGCCCAGCACTTCACGCTTTTGCACTGGCAGCATCATAACCAGTTGCGGCTGACCAAAGCGGCTCATCAGCGCTTCAGGGACGGCAGAAAAATCATCTTTTTTAGGAACGTAAAGGTACATCCCTTCTTTCTTGGCAGTTTTATAAACGGCAATCAACATGGTGTTTATCAGTTACTTTCTTCGTGTAATATCGCGTTAACTACGGGTGCGAACAAAGGTTCACGCCATCCGGTCAGTACGTCGGGTTTGAGGCCCATCAGGCGACATTCATCAACGTTAAACCATTTGTATTTTAACAGCTGATTGAGCTGTTTTTTAGAGGCCAGCACTTCTTCTGTGACGCCGTGCTCCACAGCCATTTCACTCACGGCTTGCTTAAACCGGGCAAGCGTTTGTTTATACGCAGGAAAGTCTATCAGGCGCGAAATCCGCTCAATATGTTCTCCCGGTGGCGTATTGTCGAACTCCTGCAAACCGGCATTCACTACGTTAAGAATAATATCAGGATTCAGGCGTCGTTCCTGGGGCGTTAAACTCTGTATACGGACAAGCGCCGATTTCGACTGGGGCATACGCAAAGCCAGTTCGTATAAGTGAGGCTCTTTAAATACAAAGTTAAGTGCCATATTGCGCTCCCGCGCCCGGCGAACCCGCCAGGCGGCCAGATGTTTCAGCACCGTAAGTTGCTGGCTGGATAAACGCCAGGCATTTTTAATTTGCAAATAGGCAAACTCAACCGGCAGGCTGGCTTTTTTCTTTTCAACCAGGCAGGCCGATTCAGATAACACCCAGTCTATCTTGCCCTTGGCTTTCACCATATCGTACAACTGATGGAAAGCGGGTAGCAGATATAACACGTCGTCGGCTGCGTAGCGGCATTGCTTGTCGGTTAACGGGCGAGCCAGCCAGTCGGTTCGCGACTCCCCTTTTTCCAGTTCGGTTTCCAGCAGCATTTCTATTAACCGGGCATAACCCATGGTAACACCCAGGCCCAGCAGGCTGGCTGCAAACTGGGTATCGAAAATAGGCGTGGGCACCTCGTTAAAGGTGGCCAGAAAGGCTTCCAAATCCTCCGAGCAGGAATGCAGTACCTTAATCACATCCGGGTTGGTCAGCAGGCTGACCAGTGATGACATATCATCGATCGCGAGCGGATCGATTAGCACCAACTGATGTCCGTCATAGAGCTGTATCAAGCCAAGCTCGGGGGTTAGCGTGCGGGTTCTGACAAACTCAGTGTCCAGTGCTATTGCCGGTTGGCGTGCCGCTCTGGCACACACCACATCAAGGGTTTCCTGATCCTGTATGTAAATATAATCCATAAAATAAAAAACCGGCCCAGGGCCGGTTATACTCTTAAAATTCGGGCCTGACGACGCGCCCTAGTCTCGTAGTTCGCGTCGTAAAATTTTACCGACATTGGTTTTTGGTAGCTCTTCTTTAAACTCTACGTGTTTAGGGACTTTATACCCCGTCAGATGCGAACGACAGTGTGTTATCACAGCCTCAGCAGTGAGTGAATCATCTTTTCTGACGATAAAGAGTTTAACCACCTCTCCACTTACATCGTGGGGAACACCAATGGCGGCGACTTCAAGCACAGCATCATGCATTGCTGCCACTTCTTCGATTTCATTCGGGAATACGTTAAACCCGGATACCAGAATCATATCCTTTTTCCGGTCAACAATGTAGAAATATCCTTCTTCATCGCAACGGGCGATATCGCCGGTGGCCAGCCAGCCGTCCTTGAGGATTTCATCACTGGCTTCCGGACGGTTGTAATAGCCTTTCATTACCTGTGGACCTTTTACCCACAGTTCACCGGATTCTCCGACCCCTACTTCATTGCCGTTGTCATCTATCAGCATAATGTCAGTCGAGGGCACAGGTAAGCCAATAGCACCTTTATAAGCTTCCAGTTGCGGCGGGTTAACTGCCACCACAGGCGAACACTCGGTTAAGCCGTAGCCTTCCAGCAGCACGGTACCAGTCACTTTCTGCCACTTTTCAGCCACCGGACGCTGCACCGCCATACCGCCACCGAGGCCAAATTTAAAGTTAGAAAAGTCCAGCTCGCTGAACCCCGGGGTATTGAGTAAGCCGTTAAATAAGGTATTCACGCCCGGTAAAATGGCAAAGGGGTATTTTTCCAGCTCTTTAACAAAGCCGGGCATATCCTTAGGGTTGGTGATCAATAAGTTAGGACAGCCAAATTTAAGGAATAACAGGCAGTTAGCCAGTAATGCAAAGATATGATAGAGCGGTAATGCGGTGACCACCAGATCTTTGCCCGGCGTGATCACCGTTGATAACAGCCCTGACACCTGCTCCAGGTTGGCAATCATATTACGATGAGTGAGCATAGCGCCTTTCGACACTCCGGTAGTACCGCCGGTATACTGGAGAAACGCGAGGTCTTCGTTGTTAATTTCAGGACGCTCGTACGTGAGTTTTTCGCCGGCTTTCAGTGCCGACATAAACGAATTGGCCCCGGACAAGCTGTAGGATGGCACCATCTTTTTAACGTGCTTCACCACAAAGTTGACTACCCAACGTTTTGGTGCCGGCAGCATGTCTGCCAGGGACGTCAGTAACACTTCCTGAATACCGGTGTCGGCTACGACTTTGTCCAGCGTATGCGCGAAGTTTTCGACGATGATGATTGCTTTAGCCTGGCTATCATTAAGCTGGTGTTTTAATTCACGCGCCGTATAAAGCGGGTTGACGTTAACCACGGTCATGCCAGCACGCAGAATGCCAAACAAAGCAACGGGATATTGCAACAGGTTAGGCATCATGATCGCTATGGCATCGCCGGGCTTAAAGCCATTGTTCATCAGATACGCGGCGAATTGCCGGGACAGGCTGTCGAGCTCACTGAAGCTGATTGTCTGACCCATATTAATATAGGCGTTTTTTTCACCATATTTAGCTACAGACTCATCGAGTATGTCGATAATGGAAGCGTAACGGTCCGGGTCGATTTCCGGTGCTACTCTCGAGTCATAATGATTAAGCCAGATTTTTTCCACCAAGCTCTCCTGTCACCTTAAGTCTTTCGATTGTTCTTGTTGTGTGTCATTGCTGGGTCAGCCACTGGTCTGACGTGTCGCATATAATATAGGATGATTAGCAAAAGATAAACGCTGTTATTTACATTTCTTCAACAAACCGACAAATCGCATTACCAACTGCTGACGGATTAACCATATGGAAGTGATGTCCACCTGAGAATAGTTCAAACCGACTGTTTTTCAACCAGCTTTTACGTTTATTATAGGCTGTCTCCAGTTCCTTGAAACTGTCTGTCGCACCGCCAATCCAAACCGGACATTCGATAGCCTCCATGAGATTTTGCGCCTGTGATTCAGTTAAACGTAATGACGATTTAGTGCGTAAGCGCGGGTCGCTGCGCCAGCCGCTCAGGCCATCTTCACGAATGGTTATATTTCTGCGCAAAATAGTGGCAGCGTGCTCAGCAGTGATGTCGCTCATTTTGCAGCGTGCAGCCACCGCAGCATCCAGATCAACCTCGCGAGGGCTGCCGGTGCGGCCGGGCTTTGGCATGCGGGACAATATTGATGCCCGTAATTGCTCTGTACTGGTCTCAGGAGGCAGTGTTAACGGCCCGCAGGCATCAATCATAGCAATAGCACTTACCCGCTCGGGGAATACAGCGGCGTAAATACTGGCCAGTATGCCGCCCATGGAATGACCGACAATCACAATATCCTGCCAGTTTTGAGACATGACCAGCTCATGCAGATCCTGTATATATTCCATTTGGTTGTAATGAGCGCCGGTGGGACGGTGATCGCTCAGACCATGACCGGGCAGATCGATTGCAATATACTGATACTGGCTCATCGACGCTGCCAGACAAGCCATACTGGCGGCATTATCTAAAAACCCATGTAACGCCAGCACTATCTGGCCTTGCTGGCCATTGGTCATGCCTCTGATGGTGCCCGACGATATTGTAAACTCACACGCTTTCATTACTGCTCCCTGAGGGCATTGCCCTGTGACTCATAGACGTTGAGCAGCAGTTTAACAGTGGCGGGAATAAATGTTGAACCTTTGTTGATAACAATAAGGACTGCCCGGGGCATGGCATTGCCGCACACCGGGCTAAAAGTTGCCGCAGGCGGCAACTTATTACCTATTGATAGAGTCGGCGCTCCGCTTTGTTTCTGGTACCCGGCGGTCGCTGTTTTGGTTGTGGACGAGCGCTTTGACTGGGCCGGCTTGTGGCAGGTGGCCGATAGTTATTCTTGCTCCCCGACCAATAGGTTGGATCCCGGTAAGAACGGATCACACGTACACTCGGGCCAAACCGCCAAGGACTCCAGTACGGATGGTAGAACGGCGAATACCACCCGGAGTAGAAGTCAAAGAACACTGTAGACGTATCGTACACTCTCTGGCGACGCCATATGTAGTAATTGTCAACCGCTAGCGACGGAAACATATAAGGCTGTTCACCGACCATGCCGGCCAATGGTTTACCCACCTTGCCCAAAAAGGTCACAGTGCGCCCCTCTTCAAACATAATGGGATCAACAAATTTATTGATTACCGCTTTAAACCGCCCCGGTGTTTCATCACTGGCGTTCGGCTTGCCATAGTGATTCAGCGGGAAATACACCACTTCGATAAGGGTTTGATCGGGTTTATTCTCGACGTTAGTAATGATACCGCCCCAACGAGCGCTTTTACCCAGAATATCGTCACCGGCAACCACGGCCTTATTGTACCCCACCAACGGTGTATTTTCTGGTACCTGTAGCGGCTCAGGAACAACTGCACAAGCCGACAGGCTTAATGCAAAGATAACGACAAATGCACGAACTAACATAAGGGTTCCTTGCTGTAGCAAAACATGTAAGAGCCATCCGGCTCACGGTTCAATTAAACTGAACCTGAAAGCCTGCGGCTCCGTGCCTGACTTATTAATCATACTGCTCACATCTTATCAACGGATCAGTATGCTGGGGTTCAGTCCTGAAATACTCTTACTTAGTGTAGAAGAATAACCTGAATATAAACTGAATTCAGCGTAATTCATCACAACGAATCAACAAGTTACTGATTATGACAATGGTAATCAAGGATAGTTTAATCTGACATAAGCCTGGTTAGGCGTACAGGTCGACACCCATCATTTCGCGTATGGCTGCCCGTTTAGTTTCACGTTCATGACTGGCGTAGGCTTCCAGAGCCAAAATAGCGGGGCCCTGAGGCTGATCGTAGCCTGATGCCCGACGAAACGACTCCGCCTGGGCACGGGTGTTATCATCACCTGTACGGGGTTGAATGGCATCGGGTTGGCTTGCTGCCGCTTTATCAACACGCTCAACCGCTGCAGATTTTGCCGCAGGTTTGGGTTGCGGAGCATTACGCTCAACATTAGGTGTGATTAATTGCTGACGAATTTCCATTAAGCCGATAACGCCTGTCGATTGCCAAAGTACCCACAGCCTATGGGCTGTCGTTAGTTAAACTCAAAGAACAGCAAATATCACGCCAGTCATGCCCGGACGTTAGCGTCCAGGCAGTTTTTTCCAGGTAACCGTATTACGTAAATATTCAGGAGTAATGGCATCGACCGCCATGCCCTGCCCCGCATTCAGCGTTTGTTCTGCCAACGGCAACATAAATCTCGCGTAAGGATAAGACACCCTGACAGACTGCCCATCCAGTAATGCATTTAACGCCGGGTACGCCTGCCAGCCGGTGCCGGCCACCGCCATAGAGGAAATTTCGATTTGTTCAGCCGCAGCCTCAGGTGAAGTCACCTGCTCTTCCCCTACCAACGTAGCTATGCCCTGCTGATTCTGATAGTGACCAAAATACACTTCGCCCATGCGAGCATCGATGGCTACGGCAACGTCACTAACGTCACCGGTATTGATCACCTGCTGTGCCATAGCAGCCAGCGTACTAACGCCCGCAACAGGAAGCTGACTACCCAGAGCAAGTCCCTGAATAATGCCGGTGGCAATCCGCACACCGGTAAAACTGCCTGGGCCCCGACCAAAAGCCAGGCCATCGAGTGCTGATAACGAAGCGCCGGCTTCTTTCATCACCGCATCCACCATGGGCAGAATTTTCTGACTGTGCTGTTGCGGACAAACCTCGTAACGGGTAAATAGTGCCTGATTAAACTGTAAGGCAACCGAACAAGCTTCGGTGGCAGTATCAATAGTTAAAATGTTCATGGGTTATTCTTCTGTAACGTGTTCTGTTTGCTCGATATTGGCCAGAAATTTTTCAACTTCACCGACATCCCGGGTGCGCTTCATTGGTGGTAAACTGCCAAGGAAGGTTTGGGCATAGGGTTTGGTCACCAGGCGATTATCGCAAATAACCAGTACACCGGCATCAGCCGGGTCGCGGATCAGCCTGCCGGCGCCCTGTTTCAGGGTAATAACTGCCTGCGGGATCTGAATACTACCAAACGGGTTACCGCCTTTTTTACGGCATTCTTCCAGCCTGGCCTGCAACAGCGGATCATCCGGCGCGGCAAAGGGTAATTTATCAATCATTACGCACACCAGATCATTACCGCGTACGTCTACGCCTTCCCAAAACGCACCGGTACCAAGCAGAACGGCTGATGGATCAGACAAATAAGCGCTCAACAAAGCCTGTTTGGACGTGCTGCCCTGCACCAGCACCGGATTATCAATTTGTTCCTGTAATGCCGCGGCCACTTCCTGTAGCGCAGCATGGCTGGTAAACAGTAAGAAGCAACGCCCGCCGCTGGCTTTAATGAGCTTTTTGGCGATGGTAACCAGTTGCTTGCGCATGGTTGGCATGTGCGGTTCGGGCAAATAACGCGGCACACAAAGCATGGCCTGTTGCTCATAATCAAACGGACTGTCGAGCATCATGGTGCGGGCTTTTTCCAGGCCCATACGGCGCTGAAAGTGAGAAAAGTCGTTATCAACTACCAGTGTGGCCGAGGTAAATATCCAGCCGCGATCGTCAGACTCCACAAAGCGGCGAAATTTCGCGGCAATCGACAACGGTGTCATGTGCATCACAATATGACGCGGCGTGGTTTCGTACCACAAACTCATCCCGTCATGCTCTTTGGTGGTAAACAGGGCGAGCTTTTCACGGCTCTGAACTATGCGATCAAACAGGTTATCAAGATCTTTGTCGCGCCCTATGTGCAGTTTACAAATATCGTACAGTACGCCTACAGCATCTTCGAGGCGGCTGACCTGGGTTGCCACTTCCTCACGCTCCATGGCCTCCAGCCAATGGCCGCGCTGAGGTTTATCGGCAAACAGCAAGCGCAGGTCGGCTGCCTGCATGCGTACCTTCTCACCGGCTTTTTCCAGCTGATCGGCATCTTTTAACACCGTACGATACAACAAAGTAATTTCTTTGCTGATTTCAGTTAGCTGACGGGTTGAGATAGCCTCGCCAAAGTATTCACTGGCGATTTCCGGGATCTGGTGCGCCTCGTCAAAGACAATACAGTCAGCTTCGGGAATAAGCTCGCCAAAACCGGTGTCTCGCAGCGCCATATCGGCAAAGAAAAGGTGATGGTTAACCACTACGATATCCGCTTCCATGGCGTTTTTACGCGCCTTCACCAGGTAGCAATCTTCATAGTCTGGGCAATCGCGGCCCAGGCAGTTATCCACCGTGGAGGTGACCAGAGGGATCACCCGTGCATCTTCAGGCAGAGTTTTTACCTCGCCCATATCTCCGGTTTTGGTGGTATTGGCCCAGGCTCTGACCGTGGATAATTCGTTGAGTACATCAGATTCCACCAAAGTCGAATTACCGCCGTGCTGCGCCAAACGGTGCAGGCAAAGATAGTTAGCCCGGCCTTTTAGCAACGCCGTTTTACGGTTACTGGCGAGGGCTTTTTTAATCACCGGCAGGTCGCGGTGAAATAGCTGCTCCTGAAGGTTTTTAGTCCCCGTGGAAACAATGGCTTTGCCCTTCGAAAGCAAAACAGGAGCCAGATAGGCAAAGGTTTTTCCGGTGCCGGTGCCGGCCTCAACAATTAAACTGTCGGCATCGTTAATGGCGCTGGCGACGGCTTTTGCCATATCTGTTTGCGCCTGACGGGGGTTAAACCCCTGAATCGCCTTAGCCAGCAATCCCGAGCCCGAAAATACATCATCTAAACTGGGCATGTTGTTCCTGAGTGAGTGCAAAAGCGCTATTATGCCAAAGTTTTTACAGCTCGTCTGTGGGTCTGTTAGATCAGGGGAAAGTTTGCCGACACAAACACCCGATAGGCCCAGGGTGGTAAGCTCAGATTGTCGGTTCGCGGGATCCGGGTGCATGACGCTTCAAACAGGTCAATGTATTCATCGCGATAAAGGTTTTCATGAAAATCCACATCAGCGGTGTCTGCCGAAAGATTAAGTACCACAAATACTTTTACATCGTCTTGCCTGCGCACAAAGCTAAGCACCTGGTCAGGCTGTGAATTAGGTACCTGTATCATGCGAGCGCCATACTCACCGTTCCAGAGAGCCGGCACCCGTTTTTTCAAATGAATAAGTTTACGGTAGAGATCGCCAATAGGATGGACCTGCCAGTCGATTGGATCACGCTCAAAAAAGGCTAGCCGTTTGCTCTCACCCGCTTCCTGGCCGTTGTGAATGAGCGGCATTCCCTCCCCCAGTACCGACAGGACTATCGCTGCCTCTAAACATTCGCCAAACTGCTCCTGCTGGGTGCCATCCCAGGCATTTTTGTCGTGGTTGCTGACAAACGTCATACGGTAAGCTGAGCGCGGCCAGGCTCGTTCGTTCCATGAATAGTATTTTCTTAGTCTGTCTACCGGTGCTTTTTGGTGGGCAATATCATGCATTGCTTCATTCCAGCTCCAGGCGTAAGTCATATTGAAGCCATCCCGATGGAGGTCACGGTCTTCCCATTCGGCGAGCAGAAAGACAGGTTTAATGTTATCCAGCGCCGTACGAAGCTGGCGCCAGAAATCATTGGGTACATAGCCGGCTACATCACACCGGTAGCCGTCGATATCAAACTCTTCAACCCAGTATGCCATGGCCTTAACCATATATTCGCGTAGGCCCGGCTGGTCGTAATCAAACTCGATAATATCGCTCCAGTCCCACCAGGGTGAAGGACGAAAATCGCCTTTGTAATCCCGTGCATACCACTCAGGATGTTGCGTTACCAAATGATTATCCCAGGCACTGTGATTCGGCACCCAGTCAAGGATCACTTTCAGGCCCAGCGCATGGGCTTCATCAATGAGTCGCCGAAGACTGCTTTCGTCACCGAACTCCGGATTTATGGCAAAATAATCTTTCACGGCGTAAGGACTGCCGAGCTCACCTTTGCGATGTTTCTCGCCAATCGGATGGATAGGCATCAGCCACAGGATCTTCGCGCCCAATCCGGCGATATGAGCCAGTTTTTCAGTGACACCCTCAAAAGTACCGGCCTGACTGAACTGACGGGTATTAACCTGATAAATAACAGCGTCTTTGCTCCAGCCCGGCTGCGGGAGGGGGTAAAGATTAGCCGGAGAATAAGCCATGGAGTGAGGATCCGTTCACCTGTAAATAGATGAAGTCACCATAACAGACTTACCTGCTTAACTTAAAGAGCAAGACCAAAGTCTATACTAATTAGCTAATGCGTACCGTACAGTACAAATAACAGTCAGGCTGTTTACACAATGCTAAGAATGCCCAGTAACAGCACCCAGAGAGCAAAAAACAGTTTCACCTGTCTGGGCGAAAAGAACAGTACCACATAGCGTGCCAGGCGGCCGCCAATCACGGCACCAGCGCCGGCAAACAACACCACATACCAGTTTACGGCTCCAGTCACCCAGGCGCCATAACCCACAGCTCCCCACACCGTCACCGCCGAGATAATCACAGCAGCCGCAATTGCCAGCGTAACATCAAAGCGTCTGACAATCAGGTATACGGCAACCAGTTCACCTATACCCACCGACAAATAGGCGGTAATAATGCCGCCCACAAAGCTGATAACGGCAAGCCAGTTTTTATCGGCTACCGTTAACTGGCTGCGCTCCTGAGCGTTTCTTAACCGTTTCGACGATGCCATTATCGCCAGCGCCAGCAAAATAGAAAACGCGCCGAAGCCAATGTGTAACTGAGAGGCCACGGCCGAAAAACTCAGGTGGGGTACCAGATAGTCAAACCCATACTGCGCCAGCCATAATCCGGCCAGACCAAAAGGAATACAGCGACTCAGGACAGCCGGAAGCAACAGCCAGTCGGGCTGCTGACTTTTAACATGTCGGTAAAACTGCAGCCAGCTGATAGCACCGGCGGTCATTCCGCAGCACTGGATGGCAAAACTGGTGGCGATGACCGCTTCAGGAGAAAATGCCAGTTGCTGAAAAAAGGGCACGAACACTACCCCGCCACCGGCCCCGGTGGCATTGGCAAAAACAGCCCCAACGATCCCCAGCAACAAAAACCCGCCATACTGAGTCAACAGTACGGGAAGCTCTGTGCCGCCTACAAAAATCACCAGAGATAACCACAACACCGCCAGCAGGCTCAGCCAGGGATGGGCAATGAACGTCTTCTTCACTTTTTCAATCAATTGATTTTGACCGGCAGCACTTTGCCAGAATCTCCCATTGAAGTCGAACCCCCTTTGGATGAAAACCTACATTTTTACAACATTTACCCGCTATACTAAAACAGATTAAGTTTGGGTAAACAGCGCCTATGGTTTCAGTTAAGCATCAACCACATTATAGCCTGATCAATTTGCAACCAAATCGTTCCGCCGACTGGATCCACAATAAATGGCTAATGGCTGGCATGGCCAGCGTCGCCTTGATCATTGCTACTGTGTGGGCATTTTTTGGCATCTGGCTCGTCTTTCCCTTTGCCGGTATTGAAGTCGGCTTATTGTGTTATCTGCTTTACCGGGTGAGCCATAACACATATCGCACGCAAACCCTGTCATTTGAGAAAGATTACGTGCATATTCAAAGCAACCAGCAATCATCGCCAACGGTTACGCTTTGCCGCCGGGACACCCACCTCGAAATGTCTGAAAGCCCGCGTGACTGGTATTTACCGCAGTTAGCACTGATCACCCCGGAACAGACTGTTAAGGTTGGCGAGTTTTTAAGTCAGGCTGACCGTCACCGCCTTTATGAGGAGATTAAGAATATTGGCATTCCGGCCTGGCGTCATCACTGGTGGAAACACTAGGGCGTGCCCTAGCTATTGTTATTACACCTGCTCACGTTGTCAGTTTAAAGCCATTATTCATTGCCGGATAAGCACTCAGCAGGTAGATTAACGGTTTTGATCAGGGACATTCGAGCATGCTGAAGCATTTGTGCTGGCTATTTTTATTCACCTGCAGCTGGACCCACGCGGCGTCGGTCTGGCAAGTAAGTAACGCAGGCAACACCGTCTATATTGGCGGTACACTGCACATTTTAAGTCCCGAAGACTTTCCGCTGCCCAATGCCTATGGCGTGGCCTACAATCAGGCCGACGAACTGGTATTTGAAACCGATATCGCCGGACTCAATAGCCCGCGCTTTCAGCAAGACTCGCGGGCCAGGCTGACCTACGGTGACGGCACACAACTAAAAGACGTCATATCGAAGGAGACCTACCAGGCACTTAAGGCGCACTTAACGGCCCGGCAGATGGACATAGCAGCCATGGCCAATTATACACCGGCCCTGATTAGCATCACCCTGAGCTTCACCGAACTGCGATTAATGGGGTTAACCAGCCAGGGGGTAGACGAATTTTACTATTTTAAAGCTATGACCGACGGTAAGTCGCTCGACTGGTTTGAGTCGCCTCAGCAGCAACTGGAATTTATTGCCGCACTGGGTGGCGAAGACGAAGATGAGATGATCCGCTATACGCTGGATGATGTGAAACAACTCCCCAAGGCACTTGGCGAGCTTAAAAAGTACTGGCTTAGCGGCGATATGGAAGGCTTATACCAAAGCCAGGGGAAAAGTTTTCATGATGACTTTCCTGAAATATATCAACAATTGCTGATACAAAGAAACAAAAACTGGCTGCCGGCCATTGAGGAAATGCTAACTACGGCGCAAACTGAGTTTGTGCTGGTTGGCACCATGCACCTATCCGGCAAACACAGTGTGCTTGATATGTTGCGCGACAAGGGTTACCAGGTTAGTCAGGTTAACTAACTCTCAGGCTACCTGCACTTGGTTTCGACCCATAGTTTTAGCCTGGTACAGCGCTTTATCGGCCCGCGCAAACACGCTTTGGGGCGAATCCTGGGTTTGAAGTGAGGTGATGCCAAAACTGGCAGTAACATTCAGAGAGCGGGAATCAAACTCTAACTGATGTCCCTGAATCAGAGTACGCAATTCCTCACAGGTTGAGAAAGCTCGGTGACCGCTGGTGTTATGCAGGAATAAGACAAACTCCTCCCCTCCCCAGCGGCAGGCCACATCGCTTTCACGAAGACGCCTCTCCAGGCAATTAGCCACCTCACTGATAACCTTATCACCGGCATTGTGGCCATAGGTGTCATTTACCCGCTTGAAATGGTCGATATCCACAACAACCAGTGTGCCGACAGTTGACTGGCGTTTAATCAGGTCACATTCCATTTTCAGAAAACTGTTCATGTAGCGGCGGTTTTTCAACCCCGTAAGGGCATCATGGATACCATCCTGGTGAAACTGTCGCAATGCGATGAGTCGTTTATCGGCATCCTGATCGAGTGCCGCAATTCGGTTTTCACGCTCAACCTTGTGATCATCAACCTCAAGCAGAATAGCAATGGGCTTATGGGTAATTTGCGAACACAACACTGAAAAAAAGCCCAACCAACTGCCCGGTGCTTCGGGATGTTTAGTTTGTAGCTTACATGGGTGTAAACCACTAATGGAACGGGCATGGCGAATCATATTTCGAAGTGAACCAAATACCCCGGCTTCCTCACAATAATCGCCTAACAAACGCCCCTCCCTGACATTAGGTAAAAATTGCTGGCAGCGACGGTTAAGGCGAGCAATTTTACCCGACAGAGTGAGTACTGCCGCGGGGTTTTTAATATTACTTAGTATCACATTTGTACTAATGTGTTTATCGATGAGAGAAGCGGATTCAACTGACATCAAAAAACTCCTTGTAGCGCCCGTCAGAATTGTCTTCTGCCTGCAGTAAAATAGTTACTTTACATTGTGCATCGCCTTCTGCGATGGCCTCATCCACCGATACTGCCGCATACTGATTACTCTCGGCAACCACCTTGCCAAACACCCCGGCAGTCATGGAACACAATGAGCTATTGCCAAGCACGCCTTTGCCGAAGGGGCAACGTCTGTTACGCAGAACTATCTTTCGACCGGTAATTTCTGCCACATAAAAGTCACCACCGATGCGGGCCTTTAAATCGATAAGTAAGTGCGCGAGCTGTGCGGGAGAGTAGTGACGACGGCCATGGGCTTCACGATAAGCCGAAATAAAGAAATCAGCCAGGCGGCTGGCAACCAGGCCAACAAAAGCCGTACTTTCATCACTGCCCATCACTTTATCCAGAACATCATTAAGTTCGAGCAGACATTGACGATAAAATCGGGTTTGATCTACATTTACCCGGAGGTTAATAAATTCTTCAGTATCCTTTTGCTCCATATCTCCTTTCCTTTGCACCAGTTCAGTTTTCTGTAGAAGCAACGATTTACTGCAGTTTGTTGAATGGCAAAAACACTCCCCCTTGAATCGCCGCGAGCGTGCTATAAAACGATCTGATTAAAACTTATACTTTAGGTGTATATCAAGAATGCTGAATTTGCCAGTTATTGATAATCAACAGGCATAATTGTCGATGAAATGCTTATTTACGCTGATTAAGGACTTTACGATCTTCTTCCCGCTTAACCAGCACAAAAGTGAGATACATTTTGGTTGGCAGGGATAGAATCATCCCAATTGCCACCAGACAAGCACTGATAACAATGCCGGTGACACCCATTTGTTCAATGGTTTCGCTGTACATGTGGCAGTAAATACCAGCCAGAATGAGACTGATGCCAAGACTCATGATGATTTTAAGTAGCAGGATTAGCTTTTGGTCGGTCATAAACCACCTCCGGAATATATATTAAATCTAATATAATGTTACGGCAGCGGTGTTGATCTCCGTCATGAATACCGTCGGATACGCCAAGCAGCGAGTTGATGAGCTTAAATAGATTACCGTGAATCAATACAACAATTTAAAGCAATAAAAAACCCGCCGGATGGCGGGTTTTTTAACTTTAAATGCTTTTCAGCAGATATCGAATTACTTAGCGTTTTTACACGCTTTGGCTTCTTCGATAACTTTGTCAGCAACGTTTTGCGGACAAGATGAGTAGTGGCTGAATTCCATAGAGAACTGACCACGACCTGAGGTAATAGTACGCAGGTGACCGATGTAACCGAACATTTCTGACAGAGGAACATCTGCCTTAATGCGAACACCTGTTGCACCAGCTTCCTGGTCTTTGATCATACCACGACGACGGTTAAGGTCACCGATTACGTCACCCACGTTGTCTTCCGGGCTGAACACGTCAACTTTCATGATTGGCTCAAGAAGCTGAGGACCGGCCTTTGGAATTGACTGACGGAATGCACCTTTCGCTGCGATTTCGAACGCGATTGCTGATGAGTCAACGGCGTGGAAACCACCGTCGAACAGTTCAACTTCAACGTCCAGAACCGGATAACCAGCCAGAACACCTTGATCCATCATAGACTTAAAGCCTTTTTCGATGGCAGGGAAGAATTCTTTAGGTACGTTACCACCAACAACGGTAGAGGTGAACGTGAAGCCTGAGTTTTGCTCGCCTGGCTTGATGCGGTAATCGATCTTACCGAACTGACCAGAACCACCAGACTGCTTCTTATGCGTGTAGCTATCTTCTACCGGAGTAGTGATAGTTTCACGGTATGCAACCTGCGGCTGACCTACTTCCAACTCAACGCCGTAAGTACGCTTCAGGATGTCTACTTTGATGTCTAAGTGCAGCTCACCCATACCTTTCAGGATGGTTTCGCCAGAATCTTCATCAGTTTCAACCTGGAACGATGGATCTTCAGCTACCAGCTTACCGATAGCAATAGACATCTTCTCATTAGCGCCTTTGTCTTTAGGCTTAACAGCGATTGAGATTACCGGCTCAGGGAAGATCATTGGCTCTAGTGTACATGGGTGCTTAGGATCACATAATGTGTGACCAGTCTGAACGTTCTTCATACCTACAACGGCCAGGATGTCACCTGCCTGCGCAGACGTCAGCTCAGTACGTTCATCAGCGTGCATCTCAACCATACGGCCGATACGCTCAGTTTTACCCGTTGCTGAGTTAAGGATGGTGTCGCCCTTGTTCAGTACACCAGAGTAAATACGGATAAAGGTCAGGGCGCCGAAACGGTCATCCATGATCTTAAACGCAAGCGCTCGGAACGGCTCGTCAACAGATACTGTTGCAACTTCACCAGTAGGCTCACCCGTTTCTTCGTCAGTTAGATCTTGTGGATCAACTTCTGTTGGAGAAGGAAGGAAGTCTACAACCGCATCCAGTACTAACTGAATACCTTTGTTTTTAAATGCAGAACCACAGTAAGTCGGGAAGAATGACATATCGCGAGTACCTTTACGGATACAACGCTTGAGGTCTTCTAAAGACGGCTCTTCGCCATCCATATAAGCCATCATCAGGTCGTCGTCTTGCTCAACAGCTGTTTCAACCATTTGCTCACGGTATTCGTTGGCTTTCTCAACCATGTCTTCAGGAATGTCTACAACTTCGTAATTTTCTGGCAGGCCAGAGTCATCCCAGATGTAAGCTTTCATATCCAGCAGGTTAACAACGCCGCAGAACTCGTCTTCGATACCGATTGGCAGGGTCATTACTAACGGGTTAGCCGCCAGTACGCGTTTAACCTGACCAACAACGCGGTAGAAGTCTGCACCCATACGGTCCAGTTTGTTTACGAAGATAACACGAGCAACTTCTGATTCGTTAGCATAACGCCAGTTGGTTTCAGACTGAGGCTCAACACCGCCTGAACCACAGAATACACCGATACCGCCGTCGAGTACTTTCAGTGAACGATAAACTTCAACAGTGAAGTCAACGTGTCCTGGAGTATCGATGATGTTCATGCGGTGATCTTTCCAGAAACAGGTAGTCGCAGCAGACTGGATGGTAATACCACGCTCAGCTTCCTGTTCCATAAAGTCAGTCGTTGACTCACCGTCGTGCACTTCACCGGTCTTATGGATTTTACCGGTAAGTTTCAAAATACGTTCTGTAGTGGTCGTTTTACCCGCGTCTACGTGGGCGAAAATACCAATGTTTCTGTAATGAGATAAGTCTGCCATTAGTTCACTTTCGTTGGTTCAGAGTAAAAAAAACGGCGCGATTATATAGGATTTCCATACCGGATTTATAGTCCTTTATGAAAAAAGACTAAAACTTATCCAGCGAAAACTCGGCCGCTTTCACCTAAATTACTGTTTTAAAAAATAAATCACATCAATTCTTGCGGATCACGGCAACCGTAACCTCATCTCTATTATGATAGAGGTGACGTATAACCATACTTGCGTTGATATTAGCTGACGCTAATTGTGATCCCACCGCTTCAATTGCGGCGCGTACGGTCTCATAGCGACGTTTCATTGGCAATTTTAAATTAAAAATTGCATGGGTTGCCCAGTTACGGGTTAACCAGTTCGCCATCAGCACCGCCACCCTGTCGGGTTTTTCAATCATGTCGCAGACCAGCAACTCAACATGGCCCATCTGCGGACGATACTTAAAACCATCTTCGGCGCGATAGTCTACCAGACCAGTGGCCATCAGGTCATCTGCCATTTTACCATTATCCACGGCTTCAACATGCATATCGCGCGATACTAACTGATAAGTCCAGCCACCGGGACAGGCACCCAGATCAACCGCTCTGGCACCAGCGCGGCAAATTGCATCGCGCTGGCGGGCGCTGAGCATGGTTAACAGCGCTTCTTCCAGCTTAAGTGTAGAACGGCTAGGCGCTTTAGGAGGAAACTTTAAACGGCAGATACCGTTTTCAAAAGGACTGCGCATTTTGGCCTGACTCACACCCACATAACAGGCTTCACCAGAGGTAAAAAAGACATGCAAGGCCGCTAAATTAAGTTGCTCTTTGCGGGTGAGAAGCTCTTTAGCACGTAACGCCTGACGTAAAGGCACCGCAAACTTACGGCATAACTTGGCCAGCGCTTTGCCATCTTCGGTATCCGGATAGTCCACAAACAAGGTACCGCAGCGGCTGATATCACTTTGCGCTAGAGCGTTTAAAACTGGCCCGATGCGATCTGATTTATCTTCAATGGCAATACTGGCCAGCACTAAAAACATTTGGCGGGGGAAAATAGTATCACTGACAGCTACTTCATTGATAAATTGCTCAGCGTGTTCGGGCACATGGAACTGAAAGCGAATATAGCCCTCACCGGCTTTGAATACCGGATACCCATACAGCGCTTTTTGCGTAGCCAGTTCCGTTAGTTCGTTACCAGTATCAACCTCGTACCCGGGGCGGCAATAGGCAATGATACTTTGTTGTGCGTCATTCATCAGTCATCACTCCCGAGCCTGATTTCAGCGCCGTTATCTGCGCCTTTCATCACGCCAATCACCAGGGCTACCCATCCCAGCATCAGGCAAAGGCCGCCAAGCGGGGTGACCGGTCCCAGCCATTTCTGGCCGGTTAATACCAACAGATAAATACTGCCGCTAAACAACACACTGCCAATAATAAACAATAACGCCGCGCGCTTACGCCATACCAGGCTGGCCTGAGCGGCCAGTCCGCCCACCAGTAAAATTGCCAGAGCATGGTACATCTGATAACGCACGCCGACCTCAAAAGTGGCCAGCGCGCTGGCGTCCAGAATGTTTTTCAGGCCGTGAGCGCCAAACGCTCCCAGCATTACGCCCAATAACGCCAGCAAAGCGCCGATCATTACATACAGTCTCATACCAGTGCCTCGATAAAAGCGACACTCAGTCTGGCCGCACTGTGAATATGCTCATCCTGAGTAAGGCCACTGGCCTTTCTTGGCTTAAAACTGTGGTCGCCATCAGCCAGAAAGGCAGTTTGTACCGCAGAGGACAAACCATAGCTTTCCACTTCTTCACGACGGCCAAAGGTATCCCGTTCTCCCTGAACGATCAGCAGCGGCTTTTCCAGCACCAGCAAATGCTCGGTGCGCAACTTTTCGGGTTTGCCCGGCGGATGGAAAGGATAGCCAAGTGCAATAGCACCCAACGCTTTGGATTGCTCCAGGATCAAAGTGGCAACCCGGCCGCCCATACTTTTGCCGCCAATAAACAATGGCAAATCCGGCCATTTAGCCTGCACGTTTTCAATCATGGTATGAAAACGCTCTTCCAGTTTCGGCATTTTATCCGGCGGGCGCTTTTTGCCGGTTTCCTTAATGATTTCCATGTACGGAAAATTAAACCGCACTACATTAATATTACGTGCAGCCAGTTGCGCAGCCATATCGACCATAAACTCTGACTCTGCTCCGGCACCGGCCCCATGGGCTAAAATAACGGTGGCTACCGGTTTAGCCGGCGTGTCGACATACCACTCAGACAAAAGCTTGTTCCTCTTTAACTAAATTGATTACCCATTCACGAAATGCGGCAATCTTACCAGATTCACCCTGCCCTTCATGATACACCAGATAATAGGCGTCACGGCTTTCAAGTTTTTCTTCGAAAGGCATTATCAGGCGCCCGGCGTCGAGTTCAGGCTTGGCCAGTACAGAATTACCCAGGGCAATCCCCTGCCCCAGTGCGGCAGCCTGCATAACCATCATGGAATGGCTGAAAACCGGGCCCTGATTAACATTAACCCCGGCTACCTTGAAATGCTGTAACCACATTTTCCAGATAGCACGGCTGGAATCGTGTAACAGCACATGATGCTTCAGATCCGAAAGTGTTTTAAGCGGTTTACTGCCCTGAAACAAACTAGGCGAACACAGCGGGGTTAAAAACTCGGTGTGCAGTTTGTCCGCCTGAATACCGTTCCAGCGCCCGCGGCCATAGTAAATGGCAACGTCGATATCATCGGTCAGGAAGCCTTCATCAAAATCGATAGCTTTCAGGCGAACATCAATGTCCGGGAATAGCTGACTAAACTGACTGATCCTGGGAACCAGCCACTGACTGGCAAAACTCGGCGGAGTAGCAACAGTGATAGCCCCTTTACTGCCGCGGGCCAGCAGCCGTTCGGTAGCATCCTGGAGGTTTTTAAAAATATCTTTCAGTTCTAAAAAGTATGCCTGCCCTTCTTCGGTAAGCAGCAAAGTGCGATTACGCCGGATGAATAATTTCAGCGATAAGAAATCTTCTAATGCCTTAATTTGATGACTCACCGCTGCCTGGGTAACAAACAACTCGTCGGCTGCGCGGGTAAAGCTCAAATGGCGCGCCGCGGCTTCAAAGGCTTTGAGCGCATTTAAGGGAGGTAAACGGCGTTGCATCAGGCACCACGGCTAGTATGACAGGACAATGAAACACTCATAAGTTTTTCTAATCCAAACAAGGTAATTTTTTTCATTTTTCAGGATTACATAAACTGTCTATTATTCACCCGAAATTTGAAAAATCTTCTTTTAACGCAGAAGGTTAAGATAATTTAAAAATGTTAATTTTTAACATTTTTACTACAACCAACTTTATTAATTTATTTAGGTGTGAATATGAAAAAACAACTTACAGCAGTCTTTATGCTGGCCACTATGGGCTGGTCGGTTACCACTTTAGCAAACGAACTACAGGCAACTCAATTACAGCCTGTTAACACTGCCATGGTGTCGGTTGAAATCAGTATTGATCAACCCGTGCTCGACATTGAATCGAGCATTATCAATCAGGTCAACGAAACCCTGCAACAACACTCAAAAACTAACGGCGCTATGCTTATCGCTCGCGAAAGCAGTCTGCTGCCCAACCAGGAAGCAAATACTCGCACTGAGTAAAACCTGGCCTTCACACCTGGCAAATGCTGTGCAGAGACACTCTGCACGGCATTTCAGGTCTTCCTTCATTACTTACTGAGCACTGGTATCCAACGGCGCAAACTGTTTAACCAGCTCATCAACCGCTTTCATTTGTTCCAGATATCCCTCTAATTTAGATAACGGCAACGCACAAGGGCCGTCACATTTGGCCTCATCCGGATTCGGGTGTGCTTCAATAAACAGTCCGGCCAGACCCAAAGCCATACCACTGCGCGCTAATTGCGCTGCCTGAGCCCGTCTGCCATCTGCCGAGGTCTCTCTGCCGCCCGGCTTCTGCAACGCATGGGTCGCATCAAAGATAACCGGTGCATACTCTTTCATGGCATCCATACCCAGCATATCAACCACCAGGTTGTTATAACCATAGCAACTACCACGTTCGCAGAGGATAATCTTATCGTTACCTGCTTCGCCAAATTTCTTAATGATATGACGCATTTCATGAGGCGCAAGAAACTGTGGTTTCTTAACATTAACAACAGCGCCGGTCTCTGCCATAGCAACTACCAGATCGGTTTGCCGGGCAAGAAACGCAGGAAGTTGGATCACATCCACCACCTCGGCCACCGGGGCTGCCTGATAAGGTTCATGCACATCAGTAATGATTGGCACATTGAAGGTACGCTTAATTTCTTCAAAGATTTTAAGGCCTTCTTCCATGCCAGGGCCACGATATGAGTGCACCGACGAGCGGTTGGCTTTGTCGAAAGACGCCTTAAAGACATAAGGAATATTAAGCTTGCCGCACACTTCTACATAGTGTTCAGCAATCTGCATCGCCAGATCACGTGATTCGAGTACGTTCATTCCGCCAAACAGAACGAAAGGCTTGTCATTGGCAACAGGGATGTCAGCCACGGTTACCTGATTAATTTTAGTCATAAACAATTTCCGGTTATAAGAAAAACACCTGTTTGGTGACAGCGACTTTGGCTGTTAATCCCAGCACAACAAGCGCCGCTAGAAATGCGCCCCATTTTAGTGGTGGCGTCTTTGCCCGCTTCAATGCCATCATGCCAAGGCCAATATAGGCAATAACGCCAATAACCTTGAATGTCAGCCAACCATTAACAAAAGGATACTGAGCGAGAATAACGCATAGCCAAATCGCACTCAGTAATAAAACGGTATCGATAATGTGGGGGACGATCTTAACCCATTTCTTTTGCAGAAATCCGGGATTCATCTGACCATATAAAAAGCGGATAACAAATAACAAAATACTTAAGCCCACTGCGGTTAAATGCAGGTGTTTTGCCATCATGTACATATAACTAGCACTCCTTGATTTATTGTTGTTATTACCGGCAAATAGCAATTAACCGGCGTATTGATTCTGAATCCCCTCAAACCTGTCGACATGCTTTAAGAACAGATCGATTAACGCCGGGTCAAATTGTTTGCCCGCAGCGTTTTTAAGGGTTTCCACTGTTTCCTCCAGCGACCACGCTGGCTTATAACTGCGTTTATTACGCAACGCATCATAGGCGTCAAGAATAGCCAACATGCGACTTTGCAAACTGATGTCATTACCTGCGAGTCCGTCAGGGTAGCCCTTGCCATCCCAGCGTTCGTGGTGATGACGGGCCAGTTGTGCAGCCAGTCTGATCACCGGCCGTTTGGAATCTTTAAAAATCCGGTAGCCAAATTCAGCATGTTTCTGGATTTGGTGAAACTCTTCATCCGTTAGCGGTGCGTCTTTATTCAACAACGAATACGGTACGAAAGAATTTCCTACGTTATGCAGCGGCAAGGCGGTGAGATATTGCTGAATTTCCGCTTCGGGCATACCTGCCAGGCGGGCAAACAGCTCGCTCATGTGATTTAAGCGCTGGGCATGGTACTCATCAGTTTCTCGGCTATCCATGGCATCGCCTAAGCGCTGAACGATCTCGTGGTGGGTTTCATTCATCTCGGCGCTGTCGAGCAGATTATCAAACGCCAGTTGCACATTCTCGGTAAATTTTTGCACCAGGCGCTTATCAATATCGTTCACCGGGCGGGGTAAGCCGGTTAAAAACAGCAATGAGCCGTGATTTTTTTCACTGCGACAGTAAGCTACCAAAAGTTCCTCGGCATAAACCACCTGTTGCTCCCGAAGTGCATCCTGACACAGCCGGTATTCAAATTCGTTAAGGGAATCTTTCAGGCGATAACCCTCTTTACCTGCGTATTCGCCGTTACCGGCAAAAATATACATTTCGCCGGCCTGACTGACCGGTTTAGGCAATGCCACGGCAGAGGTAATGTAAGCAGCGTTTTTTGCCCCACCCAGGATGGAGGCTAATTGCTGGATAAGGCCGCGCATAAAACCTTCCAAAGAACGTGACGAGAATAAATCGGCTGAGGCGTCAATAATTTTCTCGAGGCCGGCACGGGCCTCTTCAATCACAATAATGTCGCGGTAAGAACGCAGCGCGGCAATGATCACGGTAAACAGCTTCTGCGCAGTGAGTTCTGTTTTTGACTTATAATCGTTGATGTCGTAATTAATAATGACATCTTTTTCCGGTGCCTGGCCTGGCTGGCCGGTACGCAAAATGATTCGGGTAAAATGGTTTTCCAGATCATTGCGAATATAATCAGCAACTTTCAGACCTGCGTCGTCAGACTCCATCACCACATCGAGCAGCACCACCGCAATATCGCTGTGCTCACGCAAAACACGCTTGGCTTCTTCGCCATCAAAGGCACTCATAAAGGTCAGTGCGCGGCCGTTTAGCGTAAAGTCATTAAGTGCCAGCTTAGTGATGGCATGAACTTCAGGTTCATCATCAACAATCAGAACTTTCCAATAGCCTATTTCGTTCGACTCAGGTTCGTCATCATCGGCGACAAATAAAAACTCGTCATCGTTCATTCTGCATTTCCATCCTGTGTGAGAATTACGTTTCCCTTAAGCTTATGTACAAGCTAGGATTTATGCCACTGAGCCAGGGTAATTCTTGGCAACCCGTTAAGATCGTTGATGCCCCGGCAAGCGCTAAATCCTCTCTCTGCAAAGAGCGTTTTTATCGATTCATGCTGAGTATACCCGTGTTCTATTAACAACCAACTATCCGGGCTTAAAAAATCGGGGGCAGACTGAATAATCTCGCGGATATCTTCCAGGCCGTCCGCACCGGCGGTAAGAGCGGAAACCGGCTCAAAACGCACATCACCCTGTTGCAGGTACTCACTGTCCGACTCTACATACGGAGGATTGGTAACAATCAGGTCAAACCGACTGTCTGTCGGAAGCTCGGCAAACCAGTGACTGAGCAGCCAGTTCACCTCAAGTTGTCCGTTAAGCTGTGCATTAGCCGCCGCCAGCTCGAGAGCTTCGGCGATGCGGTCTACCCCGGTAACCTGCCAGGCAGGTTGCTCCGTTTTTAGTGCCAGCGCGATCGCACCGGTACCGGTGCCAAGATCGCACACGCAGGCAGATTCGGGCAGCTCAAGCGCCAGTGCGGTTTCAACCAACAGTTCAGTTTCAGGGCGCGGGATCAGCGTACTTTCATTAACATTGAGGGTCAGAGACCAGAAATCCCGGGTGCCGGTAAGGTAAGCCACAGGATATCCTTCACGGCGCTTAGCAATAAGGTTTTTGAAACGTGTATATTGTGCCTCTGACAGGGCTTTATCAGGCCAGGTGAACAGGTAAGTACGCTCACAATCGAGCACAGCACAAAGCAAAACCCGGCTATCTACCGCAGGTGACTCACCATCTTGCAGCTCTGCCGATGCCCAGGCCAGCGCCTGAGCAATTGTTACAGCATCGCTATCCTCACAATCCACGGGTTAATCGTCGGCCAGCGAGGCCAGCAGATCAGCCTGATGTTCCTGACGAATAGGTTCTAGCAGCAGGCCAAGATTGCCTTCAATCACTTCATCAAGACGATAAAGCGTAAGGTTAATCCGGTGATCTGTTACCCTGCCCTGAGGAAAGTTATAAGTGCGGATCCGCTCTGAGCGGTCGCCACTACCTACCAGATTACGGCGGGTAGAGGCTTCTTCTGCCGCTCGTTTATCTTCTTCAATCTGGTTTAAGCGGGCCGACAATACCGACATCGCCTTGGCGCGGTTTTTATGCTGCGAGCGCTCATCCTGGCACTCTACCACTACGCCTGAAGGCAAGTGAGTGATTCGAATGGCAGAGTCGGTTTTGTTAACGTGCTGACCACCAGCACCTGAGGCGCGGAAGGTATCAATACGCAGGTCTGCCGGGTTAATTTCGATGGCTTCAGATTCAGGGATTTCAGGTAATACCGCGACAGTACAGGCTGAGGTATGCACCCTGCCCTGAGATTCGGTTTCCGGCACACGCTGAACACGGTGGCCGCCAGACTCAAACTTCATCACGCCGTATGCGCCATCGCCGGTTACGTTGGCAATCACTTCTTTAAAACCACCATGCTCACCTTCGTTAGCACTGATCATCTCAAGGCGCCAGCCTTTGGCTTCTGCATAGCGACTGTACATACGGAATAGGTCGCCGGCAAAAATGGCCGCTTCATCACCACCCGCTCCGGCGCGGATTTCCAGAAAGCAATTGCGGTCGTCGTTAGGATCGCGGGGTAACAGCAGGATTTGCAGCTCCGCCTCAAGGCGTTCGATTTCCCGCTTGGCTGTTTTCATCTCTTCCTGCGCCATTTCGCGCATTTCTGCGTCGTCTTCAGCCATCATTTCTTCGGCGGAGGCTAAATCCTCTTCTGCCTGTTTATAAGCGTTGAAACCCGCTACCACGTCTTCTAACTGGCTAAATTCTTTCGACAAAGCGCGGAATTTGTCCTGATCGCCGATGACGCCGGGATCGCTCAACAGCGCCTGCACCTCGGCAAAACGTTCAACCAGATTTTCCAACTTAATGACAACGGATTCTTTCATACTTTTCCTGAAATAAAATACAGATTACCTGGACTCGTCACTGTCCAGTTCAAACACGCGGCTCAACCACTTAGTGGTGCGTTGATCAACCTGTGTTGATGCATCACGCAACGCGCGAGTGGGCGCATGTAATAAATTATTGGTTAATTTGTAGGCCAGCTCTTCCACCACGGCTTCGGCCGCTTTGCCTTCCTGCAACTGCTTAAGGGCTTTATCGACCAGTTCCTGACGCTGCAGGTTGCCACGATCGCGGTACTGCTTTACCAAATCTACGGTCTGACGCGACTGCTGCCATTGCAGATAGCTCATAACCTGCTGCTGGATGATTTTAACAGCTTCTTCGGCAGCCTGCTCACGGGATGCCATGTTTTGTTGCACTATGTGCTGCAAATCATCCACCGTATATAAGTAGGCGTCGCCCAATTCGTTGACCTGGGCTTCGATATCCCTAGGTACAGCAAGGTCGACCATAAACATGGGCAGGTTGCGCCTTTGTTTAAGCGCGTCTTCCACCATGCCTTTACCGATAAGAGGGAGCTGACTGGCAGTAGAACTGATAACAATATCAAATCGGTGCAGGGTTTGTGGCAACTGGCTAAGGGTCATCACATCAGCTCCCAAGCTGGCCGCAAGTGTTTCTGCGCGAGCACGGGTACGGTTTGCTACGGCGAGTTTTTGTACCCCTTGTTCCTTAAGATGCTGAGCTACCAGTTCGATGGTTTCTCCGGCCCCCACCAGTAATACCGAGCGCTCAGGTAAACGGGCAAATATGTGCTTTGCCAGTTGCACGGCAGCAAAAGCTACCGACACCGCATTGGCACCAATCTCAGTATCGGTTCTTACCCGCTTGGCCACAGCAAAGGTATGCTGAAACAGCTTATCAAACTGGGTGTTTACCATGCCGGAATGCTTGGCATTATTATAAGCCTGTTTGATTTGCCCCAGAATTTGCGGTTCGCCGAGCACCAGTGAATCCAGGCCGCTGGCCACTTTCATCACATGTTCAATGGCTGCGGCCTGCTCGTAAATGTACGCGTTGGCACTTAGCTGCCTGGCATCGACATTATGGAACTCAGCCAGCCATTCAATCAGTTGATCTGCACAGCTGGTCTCACTGGATACGTAGACTTCAGTACGATTACAGGTAGAAACAATTACCGACTCATCCACGCCGTTCAGGTGCTTTAATGACGACAACGCCTCAACCAGCGAATCCGGCGTAAACGCAACTTTTTCGCGCAACTCTACCGGAGCAGTTTTGTGGTTAATTCCGAGGGCAATCAGGGTCATGGGGTTCGTTTACGGCTACAATGGAGCGGCATTGTACGAAAAAGCCAAAATGATTGAAAGTGTCGATAGTTCTATGTTCAACTATCGCCTTAATAGATTTTATAGGTTAGCCCGTGTTTCGTCAGGTATTCATTGTTCTGTTCGTCCTCTTCCTCAGTGCCTGTGCCACACGACCTCAGGCGCCACAAGGCCAGATAAATTTACCGGCTCAGCTGATAAAACTCGACGCCATTAAAAAGTGGAATATTAACGGTAAACTGGCGCTCAGAGAGCCGGAAAAATCCGTGAGTGCCAATCTTCGCTGGCAGGTCAGCGATCCGCTGTTTACCTTCAGGCTAAGTAACTTTCTTGGCGTTACCCTGGTGGATATGGAACAAACAGTAGACGGCGCACGCCTGGAAGCAGACGACGAAGTGTATACCGACCCATCGGCCACGGCCCTGCTCTATCAGACTACCGGCTGGGACATACCGCTTGATCAGCTGCTGAGTTGGGTGAAGGGCGTGCCCCGAGCCGGTGACGACTACACCCTGAACGATAACGGTTTGCTCAAACAGCTCATGCCAGGCTGTCGACAGTGTGCTGGCTGGCAGGTGGATTACGCTCAGTACGGGCAGGTAGACGATGTTTTCCTGCCGCACAATATCAAACTGACTAACACAGCTCAGCCTGAGCAGTGGATAAAGATAAGAATATCGCAATGGACACTCAAGTAAGTCTCGACTGGTGGCCGAGCCCGGCCAAACTAAACCTGTTTTTGCACATCACTGGGCGCAATGATAAAGGCTATCACCTGTTGCAGTCGTTGTTTCAAATGCTCGATGTAGGTGACTCTCTGGCTTTTATTCCCAATGATAGTGGTGACATCCGCCTGGCTACCGCCATTTCCGGAGTTAATACCGAAGATAATTTGATCTACCGGGCTGCCAGGTTATTGCAAAGCCACGTAAACACCCCGCAAGGCTGCGACATTTATATTGAAAAACAGTTACCTATGGGCGGTGGGATTGGCGGCGGTTCGTCGAATGCGGCCACCACATTAGTGGCGTTAAATTATTACTGGCAGTGTGGTCTGTCCACCGAGACGCTGGCGCAACTCGGGTTAGAACTGGGCGCAGATGTACCGATTTTTGTACACGGCAAAACCGCCTTTGCTGAAGGTGTCGGCGAGCAGATCCACCCTGTCAGCCTCGATGAAAGCTGGTATCTGGTGGTGTTCCCCGGGGTAAACATCAGTACTGCAGAGGTGTTTTCACACCCTGACTTACCACGTAATACAACCCCCATTGACTGGCAGCATTATACTTTTGATGCAACGCAAAATGATTGTCAGAAAATTGTCTGTAAAAGCCAACCGGAAGTTGCAAAATTATTACAGTGGTTGTTACACTACGCACCGTCGAGGATGACAGGCACAGGCGCGTGCGTATTTGCTACATTTAGTGACCCGGATCAGGCAAAGGCAGTGCAGCAAGCGCTTCCTGGAAACTGGCACGGATTTGTTGCCAAAGGCGTAAATACCTCACCGCTACAATTAAAATTACAAGAGATGTCCTGAGCCAGAACGACTTACATTGATGGGGTATAGCCAAGTTGGTAAGGCAGCGGGTTTTGATCCCGCCATCCGTAGGTTCGAGTCCTGCTACCCCAGCCACCTCCTACTTAAAATGCACTGAGGAAACACTTGTGCCAGACATGAAGCTCTTTGCAGGTAACGCTGTTCCTGAACTAGCCCAGAAAGTTGCCAATCGCCTCTACACCAAGCTTGGAAATGCCACCGTCGGCCGTTTTAGCGACGGCGAGATCGCAGTAGAAATTCATGAAAACGTCCGTGGCTCGGACGTTTTTATTGTCCAGTCTACCTGTGCACCCACTAATGATAACCTGATGGAACTGATCGTGATGATTGACGCCCTGCGTCGCGCATCCGCCGGCCGCATCACTGCGGTTATCCCGTACTTTGGTTATGCCCGTCAGGATCGCCGTGTGCGTTCAGCTCGTGTACCGATTACGGCTAAAGTGGTTGCAGATTTTCTGTCAAACGTGGGCGTTGACCGGGTACTGACCATCGACCTGCACGCCGAGCAAATCCAGGGATTCTTCGATGTCCCGGTAGACAACGCATTTGGTACGCCAATCCTGCTGAACGATATGTTTCAGCGCGACTTCGTAGAGCCTATTGTAGTGTCGCCAGACATTGGTGGTGTAGTAAGGGCGCGCGCTACGGCAAAATTACTTAACGATACCGATCTGGCTATCATCGACAAACGTCGTCCGAAAGCCAACGTTGCCCAGGTAATGAACATTATCGGTGATGTAAAAGACCGCGACTGTATTATCGTTGATGACATGATTGACACCGGCGGTACCCTGGCCAAAGCGGCGGAAGCGCTGAAAGCCCACGGTGCCCGTAAAGTGTATGCTTATGCCACCCATGCTATTTTCTCTGGTAATGCGGCCAATAATCTTAAAGAGTCTGTAATTGATGAGATTATTGTCACTGACAGTATTCCACTGAGTGCTGACATGGCTTCAATTGGTAAGGTAAAACAACTTACCCTTTCTGAGATGCTTGCTGAAACCATTCGTCGGATCAGCAATGAAGAGTCGATCTCGGCAATGTTCGAATACTAAGCATCACCATTTATCCTCTGAAAGCCAGCTATGCTGGCTTTTTTATTGGCTGAATTTTGCCCCGTTCAGGCAAAACTGTGAGCGATTGCTATAGTTAAGGTATGGTGGTTAACCGCTCTCTTTCTTACATGGCATTTACGTAGTCATTCACTAATTGGCTGACTAATGATGGATATTGATCACTTCAAAAAAGTCAATGATAGCCTGGGGCATCAGGCAGGCGATCGTGTGATCCGGTCACTTTCTGCACTGATCCAGCGAGTCAGTGGACGCGCCAGCGACCTGCCAGCCCGGGTAGGCGGTGAAGAATTTTGTTTGTTGGTTTGCAATGAAACCGCAGGCCATATAGCCAGCCTTGCCGAGTCTATTCTTACCAGTGCTGAGGCCGAGGTGGTGAAATACCGTGACTAACAAATACGCTACACCATCAGCATTGGTGCTTATTGCGTTATTCCAACACCAGACACTGACCCGGCAATGATTCTCAAAGAAGCTGATGACGCCCTTTATAAGGCCAAACATGATGGCCGAAACCGGGTAGTCATCATCAGTGCTGTTCCCAGCGTCCGCTGAGTTGCACAGCAGATTATAAACCGCTAATGTGGTGCAAACACCCACCGTAAAAGAGACATTTGTTTGCAGCCCAATTTATTCACCCTGTTCTGGCCTCTGTTGGTCAGCCTGGTTTTAGTAACGCTTTTTCTATCTTTACTAAACTGGCTGTTATTAAAGCGCCATTCACATCTGAGCGGTGAAAAAAAGCTCCCCCGCCAACTCACCATGCTGGTAGCCAACATTGTTGGCATTATAGCAATCGTACTAACATTACCAGTCAGTGAAGCCATTCAGAATCAAATCCTCGCCCTGATCGGTATATTACTCTCAGGTATGGTGGCATTCTCTTCCACTTCTATTATGACCAACGTCATGGCGGGACTGGTGTTACGTTTCAATAAACCCTTTAGAATTGGTGACTTTGTCAGGGTCAATGGATTCTCTGGCCGGGTTGCCGAAATGGGCTTGCTGGACACCGAAATTCAAACGGAAACCCGAGAACTCATTTCCTTTGCTAATTCTGTACTGGTTAATAGTCCGCTAACTGTCGTTCGCTCGTCAGGCGCGATTATCTCTGTTGAACTAAGTCTGGGCTATGAGATTCACCATTCTAAAATAGAAAAACACTTGTTATCAGCAGCCAGTAACTGCGGTTTGGAAGACAGTTTTGTCCAGGTCATCGGATTGGGCGACTATTCCGTGTCGTATCGCATCGCCGGGTTGCTAACAGATGTAAAAAGCATGCTCAGCGCGCGTTCAAAATTGCATAAAGCAGTATTAGACAGTTTACATCAGGCTGGTATCGAAATTGTCTCCCCGGCCTTCACCAATACCCGACCACAGGAACCGGGTAGCGTGATGATCCCCGCTGCACCGCGTAAAACAAAGTTCGCCAATCATGAAGACAATCGCCCTGAAGCGGTTATTTTTGATAAAGCAGAAGAAGCAGAAGCCGTTCATCAGGATAGAGTTGCTCTGGAAGAACAACTGGCTGCACTGCAAGCAGCATTAAAGGATGCCAATGGTGAAGACAAAAATCTGTTAAAAGAACAGTTAGAGTTTACCAGAATGAAACTTGACGAGCTGAATAACACTCAGCCCAAACAAGAAGGAAGCCCGGCTCCTGCCGAGCAAAAACTAGCCAGCAAATAATGGAAAAAAGACCGCCTTAAACCGTTGCCAGTTCTCAAACTGAGGCATGTGTCCTAACCCATCCAGTTCGATAAGGTTGCCTTGTTGCAGGGTATCGGCAACCTCTTTGCCCAAAACCTGATACTGCCCGAGTTTGTACGTCCCGCCTGGCTTCTTAAAGGCACGGCCAGGGCCGGTGCGATCGCGGGTACCAATAATAAGGGTCACCGGTACCGTTAGCTGCGGCAAATCTTACACAATAGACTCGCTGAAAATGGGGTTATATGTCAGCGCATTATTCTTCGCAACGCGCGGGTAATCTGGGTGTTTTAACTGGCCAATATGGGGTTCAAGCAACGCCTGATAAGCTGGCCGCCACTTGCCATCGTAATAATTTTTCTGTTGATAGCGGCGAATGCTCTCAGGCGTTTTGTTAAGTTCATTGGCCAGAAACACCTGCGGGTCCTGGTAATCCACCCAATTTAAATAATCTTCCAGCCCGATGGGGTTAATTAAAATAAGCCGCGCGGTTTTATCTTTTACATACTTAGCGAACTTTACCGCCAGCATCCCACCCATGGAGTGACCAACCATTGTCGCTTGCTCAACCTCAAGGTGCTCAAGCAACTGTCTGGTGTTATTGGCTAACCCGGCAAACGTATACTGGTAATGTTCAGGTCTGCCTGACTTACCAAAGCCGATTTGATCGGGAATGATCACCCGGAATGACATATCCACTAATTCGCTGGCAACACGCTCCCAATAAAACCCTGAAAAATTCTTGCCGTGTAACAGCACTACCGTAGCTTTTGGAGCGCCTTGTGGTTTGACATCCATATAAGCCAACGAAAGCGTTTGGTCCTGGCTTTCGAAGGTAAACCTACCTACATCAAAAGGGTAATCAAAATTGTCGAGCGTGGCATTGTAAGGTTCAATAGCGTCGCTCCTGACTGCCGCATGAACCGGGGAAAGCAGGCTAGCCACTAGGGTAAATAGTACAATAAGCTAATAAGAAAAGTGCATCTTGTCTTCCTTATTGTGTCTGACAATTGCAAATCGGTGCTGGCAGCCAGAGTAAACCGCTCATCGCTGCGCAGCCCAATGAGTAACCTGTTCTAACATAATGGTCGCGAACAGGGCCTGAATTCTGCTGTATATTGCGGATTTGCCAGGCTCAGCCGCAAGCGGCGGTCTTTACCCAGGAATTCATTGCCCGTTCAGACTATGGCTTGCATACTGGTATTATCAGGCGTTAACTTGAGAAGGAAATAATCAATGGGCACTTTCCGTGCATTAATCTTAACCATAGCCATGATATGCGGGCTGACTGCCTGTGCCGACAGTAAGGAGTCTTCGCCAGTGAACCAGGACCCAGTGAGCCAGAATAATAAGCCCGCGACCAGCGCGGCTTCAGCGGTATATACCGGCACCATCGTGTACAAAACTTTTGAAGGCGGCTTTTTTGCGTTTATCAGTACCGATAATAAACGCTACACTCTGCGCCATTTACCCGAGGCCTATCGCCTCGACGGACTGGTAGTAGAAATAACAGGTAGTGTGAATAAGGATATCATTACCACCACCCAGTTTGGTGACTTACTCGAGGTAGATGCCGTGAAGGTGCTGGATGATCGCCATGCCAGGCCGCCCGAGTCCGGCCCGCGCAAATTAAAATCCCTTTGAGGTTTGTATCTTCAGGCATCGGGTGGTAGAATTCGCCGCCTTTTAATTTAGGGCCGGGTATTATTTAAGCCAAATCTGGCTGATTTACCCTACTCATGGCAGATTTTGGTCGCAAAAATCTGTAAACATCAATTATTTTTATTTGGAGACATCTGATGTCTGATGCAATTTTTAATCTGGATGCAGAAGTCCGTACTGACCTGGGGAAAGGTGCGAGCCGCCGCCTTCGTCATGCTGACAAAGTGCCTGCGATCCTTTACGGTGGCGAAGAAGCGCCTGTTTCTTTAACGCTTGACCACAACAAAGTGATCAACGCGGCTGATTTCGAAGCGTTCTACTCACACGTTCTGACCCTGAACATCGGTGGTAAGAAAGTTGAAGCGCTGCTGAAAGACGTACAACGTCACCCGTTCAAGCCTAAGATTACTCACCTGGATTTCCAACGTGTAATCGCTGGTCAGGAAGTACACACGTCTGTTCCAATCCACTTCATCAACGAAGAGAAATGCCAGGCCATTAAAGACGGTGGTATTGCTGAACACCTTGTAAACGAAGTTGAAATTACTTGTCTGCCTAAAGACCTGCCTGAGTTTATCGAAGTAGACATGGCTAACGTTGAAATGGAGCAAACCCTGCACCTGTCAGATCTGACTCTGCCAGCAGGCGTTTCTTCTGTTGAACTGGCTAAAGAAGACGAAGCACATGACCTTGCTGTGGTAACTATCAAGCCAGCGCCAAAAGCGCCAGCCGCTGACGAAGCAGAAGGTGAAGAAGACGACGCTACTGAGGAATAATTCCCTTGGAAGACATTCGTCTTATTGTGGGCCTGGGTAATCCAGGCCCCGAATACGAACAAACACGCCACAATGCGGGAGCGTGGTTTTTACAAGAACTCGCATCGACGTTTAACACCTCTCTTTCTCCTGAAAGCAAATTCTTTGGCAAAACCGCCCGAATTACCATTGCTGGTCAGGACATCCGTTTGCTCTACCCCACCACATTTATGAACAAAAGCGGGCAATCTGTTGCCGCACTGGCTAATTTTTATCGTATTGAGCCCTCACAAATGCTGGTTGCTTTCGATGAGCTGGATTTACCTCCTGGTGTTGCCAAGTTTAAAATAGGCGGCAGCTCAAGCCAGAACGGTATTCGCGATATTGTCTCGAGGATGGGTAACAACCGTGACTTTTTACGCTTGCGTATTGGCATTGGCCATCCGGGCCATAAAAGCAAGGTCACCGGCCATGTACTGGGTAAGCCCGCGCAGCAGGAAAGAGAAGCAATAGAACAAGCGATCGATGAAGCAGTACGCTGCACCGAAATTTTACTTAAAAACGATTTGAAAATGGCGCAAAATCGCCTTCATAGTTTTAAAGCAGATAATTAACTTCAAATTTTCAAGGGCTCCATTATGGGATTTAAATGTGGCATTGTCGGCCTGCCGAACGTCGGTAAGTCAACGCTATTCAATGCATTAACCAAAGCGGGTATCGAGGCTGCAAACTTTCCGTTCTGTACCATTGAACCCAATACCGGTGTGGTACCGGTGCCGGATCTGCGCTTAGACAAGCTGGCAGAAATCGTTAATCCTCAGCGCGTAATCCCTACCACCATGGAGTTCGTGGACATTGCCGGACTGGTAGAAGGCGCGTCCAAGGGTGAAGGTCTGGGCAACAAATTCCTGGCTAATATCCGTGAAACCGACGCTATCGGCCATGTAGTGCGCTGCTTTGACAATGAAAACATTGTTCACGTTGCCGGCAAAGTGAGCCCAAAAGACGACATTGATATCATTAATACCGAACTGGCACTGGCTGACCTGGAAACCACCGAAAAGGCCATTCACCGCGTAGCCAAGCGCGCCAAAGGCGGTGACGCGGATGCCAAGTTCGAGTTAAAAGTGCTGGAAAAAATTAAACCCACACTGGATGAAGGCAACCTGCTACGCTCACTGGAGCTTAGCAAAGAAGAACTGGCCGCCATCAGCTACATGAACATGCTGACCCTTAAGCCAACCATGTACATCGCCAACGTTAACGAAGACGGCTTTGAAAATAACCCGTATCTTGATGAAGTGCGCGCCATTGCCGAAGGCGAAAATGCCGTGGTAGTTGCCGTATGTGCCGCTATTGAGTCAGATATCGCCGAGCTGGACGATGAAGACCGCGAAGAGTTTATGGCCGATATGGGCCTGGAAGAGCCAGGTCTTAACCGTGTTATCCGTGCCGGTTATAACCTGCTGACGCTGCAAACCTATTTTACCGCCGGGGTAAAAGAAGTACGTGCCTGGACCTTCCCTGAAGGCTCAACGGCGCCTCAGGCGGCTGGTAAGATCCACACCGACTTCGAAAAAGGCTTTATCCGCGCTGAAATCGTCAGCTACGACCACTTTGTGGAATTCAATGGCGAACAAGGTGCCAAAGACGCCGGTAAATGGCGTTTGGAAGGTAAAGAATACATCGTTAAAGACGGCGATGTTATCCACTTCCGCTTCAACGTGTAAAAATTTATTGGGTTAACCCCTTAAATATTAAAAAAGCTCTCACTCACGAGGGCTTTTTTATTGCCTGATTAAAAGAAATAATGCGCTTTGAATTCCCCTGAATAAGGTTAAAATAACCCCTTCAGAGCCGATTTTGCCTGAATTTCCAGCGCTGGCGCACAGATATTAGGCAGTTGAACAAATGTGTTAAAAAAGGGGTTGACGACCCAACGCCATATACGCATAATACGCGCCACTTCCTGAGAGGGAAGTAAAACAATCGGAGGCTACGTAGCTCAGTTGGTTAGAGCACATCACTCATAATGATGGG
>TARA_B100000963_G_scaffold218318_1_pt1 | contig 37038 bp, 33 predicted proteins | sample TARA_B100000963 | Tara Oceans TARA_B100000963 (sample SAMEA2622097) | marine metagenome | biome: marine biome (ENVO:00000447); feature: surface water layer (ENVO:00002042); material: "saline water (ENVO:00002010), including plankton (ENVO:xxxxxxxx)" | depth 5 m | reverse complement strand
TTTTTAAATAAAGACTTTTTTCAACTTGAAACCTTTTTCTCTAATTTAGAATTCATTCGAAACTTTATATCTCACAACTTCTTATTATCAATACTTACATTTTGTACTTTATATAGCTTTTTGATTTTATGTAACTTCCCATTTGCATCCATATTATCAATGATAAATGGCTTTCTATTTGGAACATGGATAGGTGGAGCTATATCTATAATTGGTGGAACACTTGGTGCTTTTGGAATTTTTATAATAGCAAAATTTTTTTTCTTAGAATTTATTAAAAATAAATTTTTAAATAAATACACCTCTATAGAAAATTATTTTAGAAAAAATGACTTAGAATTAATGATATTAATTCGTATTGTCCCAGCAGCGCCTTTTTTCGTACAGAATCTTATTTTAGCAGGTTTAGGGGCTAATAATAAAAAATTTTTTTTTACTACTTTGTTTGGGCTAGCCCCATGGTCATTTATCTTTGGTAGTATCGGACAAGGATTAGATGAAATATTTATAAACAAAACAGAGTTAAATTTTTCTCTAATAGCTCAGCCAGAATACATAATTCCTTTAGCTTTTATTGCTTTTTTAATAGTCTCTATAATCTTGTTTAAAAAAAAATTAAAAATCTGATTTGATATTCTTCATTGATTGAAACAAAAGTAAGTAACAAACAATATAAAAAATAAAATAGAAAACAAATTTTAAAAAATTATTGTTTAGATTATAGTTAATAGAATAATATGTTAATAAAAAGGGAATAATACAAAAAGGTAACATTATCAAACTTGCCGTATTATTTCTATACCTCAGATTTCCATTTATTTTTTTAAATATAAGATGATGAAGATGATTTACATCAGGTCTTAAGGGTGAGTATTTTAGTAATATTTTTCTAAATATTGAAAATAACATTTCTGTAATTGGATAGGCAAGGATAACCATTGCTAATAAAGTTGGTAATTGACTCTGTCTTTCAAATAAATAAATGACCAATGCACCGGAAAAAAGAGCGTACACATATGATCCACTATCACCCAAAAAAATCTTTCCAAAAGGAAAATTCAACAGAAAAACAACAATAGCAAAAACAATTATTAATGCAGATAAATTAACAATAAAAATATCATTATAGAAATGTCCTAAGTATAGTACGCTACAAATTATAGATAAAAAATTAAACGAACTTAAACCATTTAGGCCATCTATAAAATTAAAGCCATTCATTAAAAGCATTAAACTAAGAATAAATAAAAGTAATTTAATAACTTCATTATCTTTAATTGATATTAGAAATGAAACATTTATTTCTGGGAGTTCAGAAAAAAATACAAATACAAAAGATCCTATAAATAAAATTGATAATCTAAAAAATGGACTCAAAGATTGTTTTAGATCTTCATAAAATGAAAATGTAAAGACTATTATACAACTAATTAATAAGGGAAAAATTGGAAATATATTAGTATTAATTACAGAAATATGTGTAATTAAAAAAGACGATAAGAATAAAAGCCCGCCAATTCTTGGAACTTCTCCTTCATGAATTTTTTGCGCTGCAAAATAATCTGATTTAATACCTCTCTTACTTAGAAATTTAACAAATAGATATATTACTATTTGAGTAACAGAAGATATCATTGTAACAAAGAGTAGTTTACTAAAGTCTATCATCTAACTATTTTAATATTTTGAAATCTAAATTAAATTTATTCATTTACATATATAATCTTCTCTAATTTATTTATAAATTTACCTATTAAAATAGGTTTAATATCTGATTTATTAAAAAAAAAATTCTCAAATTTTTCTTGATTTTGTTTTTTAATGGCCATTAACATCGGGCCATTAGTTTGTGGGTCGTAAAGAATATTTTTTAAAGGATGTTTGTTTGCTATCTGAATATATTTATTTGAAGATTTATAGTTGTTTTCAAAACCAGTGCTTTGAAATAATTTTAATAAATCTATATTAGAATTTATCAAAATATTTTTATTTATTATTAATTCACATGACAAATTTGATAATAAACATATATCTATGAGGTGAGAGGATAATCCGTATCCACTAATATCGGTCATAGTTTTAGATCCAGAACCTCTTGCAGAATTTACTGCATGGAGGTTTCCTCTTTTGAGATTATCAATAATATTTTTAAAATCATTACTTGATAGCATTTTAGAGTTATTAAAGTAAGCAGCTAGCAAATAACCAACACCAAGAGGCTTTGACAAGTAGATAAGATCATTTTCTTCTGCAGAATTTTTTGAGGTGCTACTTTCTATTTCTCCATTAAGATTAAGAGTTATACCTGAATCATTTGATTGAAAGCTATGACCTGATGAAATTACACATTTATCTTTGTCTGCTTCAAATTTGATTCCCTCCATAAAGTATTCTAAATAAAATTTTTCAATAAAATCTTCAGAGAAGGGCACGCCTATTGATACGTTAAGATATTTAACAATGCCCCCTGCTGCTAAGATATCATTTTGAGAATGCAAATAACTAATTCTGCCAAAGTCAAAAGGATTAAGAGAAGAAAAGAGTTTTACATGATCTATAGTTTGCAATATTTCAGTAGAGTGATTTTTAATTACAGATGAGTCAGCTAAATTAATGTTATCATATGATTTTTTGATGTAATCGACTAAGTTGTTTTTTGAAACTTTAGAACCACAGCCTTGGCAATACATTTTTGTATCTTTAGAACTTGCTAATACAAAACTCTTTTTTTTCATAATGAGATTGTCGTTAAATTTAAATTTTTTAATAAAATTTCTATCAATCCAGACTTTTAACATCCAGCACCATTTACTATGAACAGATATAAAAAAATAATTAAGTAATGCATGATTTTGATATGTACCAATTAAATATAGCCAGTTTTGTTGGGGTTTAAATTTAATCAATTTCTTACCAGTCAATTTAAAAAATATATTTTCTTTTAATATTTCGCCTTGACGAACTGCCATCACCCCTGATTTTGGTCTATTATTATCCTTAATACTACAAGCGTCTCCTGTAACAAAAATATTTTTTTCATTTATAGATAAAAGGTAATCATCAACAGTAATAAATCCACTTTCGTCTTTATAAAGATTACTCTCTGATAGCCACGTTTCAATGCTTGCCCCTGTTGAGAGTAAAGCTAAGTCAAAAGTAATCTTTTCACTATTTTTTAAAGATAAATAATTTTCTGATATTGAAGCTACTTCTACATTTAATTCTTTAATATTTAAATTTTTAGCAATTTTTCTTATATTATTTTTTGTTTTTGTATTTAAATTTTTTTCTGCAAGTATACTTCTTCCCAAAATTTTAATCTCTAAAGTCTCCTCATATCTTCTCTTTAAACTAAATGCTAATTCATAAGATGCAACTCCTCCACCAATAATAGAAATCTTACATTTTTTATTTTTTATAATTAGATCAATCTTTTTTAAATTTTTTACAAGTGAGCCAATTGGTTTAACAAAAAAACATCTAGACGAATTTCTAATGTTTATCTTTTTCGTATTTGAAACTGAACCCGTATTAATTGATAGTAAATCATAATTAACTGAGGGATAATTTTGTAAATCTAATTTTTGAGTATTTGTATCTAACTTTATTACCTTATCTTTAATGAATGTAGCTCCTGCATTAAAACACAATCTTTGAAGATCAATACTTATTTCCTCTTTAGTGAAATCTTTATGAATATACCCAGGTGTCATACCTGAATATGTGGCTTCATAATGTTCGCTAATTAAAATTGTATGAAGTCCCTGTACCCTATTCATACATAGTTTTTTTAGTACTTGAACATTTGCATGCCCTCCGCCTATCAATACTAACTGTTTTGTATAATTATTTTCGAACATTAATAATTATTTTATCTAATAAAAGCTTATTAAAATGGTCAATATATTTAACATTAGGGAAATTTTGCATATAGGGATAATTATTTAATTAGTGATAAATTTCAATATTTTTCATTATTTTTAGTTATTTTTGCTTGAAACTAGAAAAATATTTACCATTTACTAATTTAGATTAGCACTCTATAAAAGTGAGTGCTAAAAACTATATTTTAGATATACGAGGTAAAAAAAATGAATTTAAAACCACTACACGATAGAGTCTTGGTCGAAAGAGTTGAACAAGAGGATCGTACAAAGGGCGGTATTATTATCCCTGATACTGCTCAAGAAAAGCCTATGGAAGGAAAAGTTATATCTGTGGGCGGTGGTGCTAGAAATGAAAACGGACAAGTTGTTGCCTTAGACGTAAAAAAAGGCGATCGAATTCTGTTCGGCAAATGGTCTGGCACAGAAGTTAAAATTGATGGTAAAGAACTCCTAATTATGAAGGAGTCAGACATCATGGGAATTATTGAAAAGTAATTGAAAGGTATTTTAAATGTCAGCAAAATTAATTCAATTTGGTACAGATGCTAGAGCAAAAATGCTCAAAGGCATTAATATATTAGCAGATGCAGTTAAAGTAACACTTGGACCTAAGGGTAGAAATGTTGTAATTGATAAATCTTTTGGTTCTCCAAGAACAACAAAAGATGGTGTAACTGTTGCTAAAGAAATCGAACTAGCAGATAAGTTCGAAAACATGGGGGCACAAATGATTAAAGAGGTGGCCAATAAGACAAATGACTCTGCTGGTGATGGAACAACAACATCAACAGTTTTATGTCAAGCATTAGCCACTGAGGGAATGAAGGCAGTTGCTGCTGGTTTAAATCCAATGGATTTAAAAAGAGGAATGGACTCTGCAACAGATGCAATCATCTCTGAACTCCAAAAAAACTCAAAAATTGTAAAATCTGATAAAGAAGTCCAGCAAGTTGGTACCATTGCTTCAAATGGCGATGGTGAAGTTGGGGGAATGATCTCTGAAGCAATGCAAAAAGTTGGAAAAGAGGGTGTAATTACGGTTGAAGAGGCAAAAAGCTTAGACACGGAATTAGATGTTGTAGAGGGCATGATGTTTGACAGAGGATATTTAAGTCCTTATTTCGTAACTAACGCGGATAAAATGAAAGCAGAAATGGAAGACTGCTTAATTCTTTTGCATGAAAAAAAGCTTGCTAGTCTCCAACCAATGTTACCATTGTTAGAGTCAGTTGTTCAATCAACGAAACCCTTACTTATTATATCTGAAGATGTTGAGGGAGAAGCTCTAGCTACTTTAGTTGTAAATAAACTAAGAGGTGGATTGAAAATTGCTGCTGTTAAAGCTCCAGGTTTTGGAGATCGAAGAAAAGCAATGTTAGAAGACATCGCTATACTAACAGGCGGCCAAGTTATCAGTGAGGATTTAGGTATTAAACTTGAGTCAGTAACTATGGATATGTTGGGTAAAGCTAAAAGAGTTGTAGTTGATAAAGAAAACTCAACTATTGTTGGTGGTGCTGGTAAGAAAAAAGATATTGAGGCTAGATGCGATCAAATTAGAAAACAAATCGAAGAAACAACGTCTGATTATGATAAAGAAAAGCTTCAAGAGAGACTTGCCAAGCTTGCCGGAGGCGTGGCTGTTATTAAAGTTGGTGGAGCATCAGAAGTAGAGGTCAAAGAAAAGAAAGACCGTGTCGAAGATGCTATGCACGCAACAAGAGCAGCTGTAGAAGAAGGTATTTTACCCGGTGGTGGTACTGCTCTTCTGTACGCTACAAGTGTACTTAAAAACTTAAAAGTAGACAACGATGACCAGAGATATGGCGTAGATATCGTTAGAAAAGCTCTTTCAGCTCCTTTAAAGCAAATAGCTCAAAATTCAGGATTTGATGGTGCTGTTATTGCTGGTAAAGTTCTTGAGAGTAAGGATAATTCACATGGTTTTGATGCTCAATCTGGTAAATTCTGCGATTTAGTTAAAGCAGGCATTGTAGACCCAACTAAAGTAGTGCGAACCGCTTTAATTGATGCTGTTTCAGTAGCTGCTTTATTAACAACTACAGAAGCAATGATAACAGATAAACCAGAAGATAAATCATCTACACCTGCAATGCCTGATATGGGCGGTATGGGCGGTATGGGCGGTGGAATGCCCGGCATGATGTAAACTCTTTAAATTTTGAAATGTTAAAAAAGCCGCTTTGTGCGGCTTTTTTTTTACAATAATATAATATTATTTTATGGATCTAATTCTAAATCTATACACGCAAATTATAAGAGTATTTAGTGATGGCGTATTTGGTGTTAGCCTAGGTGATCTAGCAATAATTTTTACTGCTATAATTTTTTCATTATTGGTAAGGTCTATTGTAGCTAGAATACTTGTAAATAAAGTAAAGGCTTTAGTATCTAAAACTGGTAACAAAATTGATGATAAATTGTTCGACGCATTAGTTCCACCTTTTAGACTTTTGCCAATAGTAATTGTCTTTCTTGCTATAACTTTATATTTTGATATTGAGTCTACTTTGGGTTTATATTTCCAAAAAATTAATAATACTTTATCAACAATATTTGTTTTTTGGCTCATTCATCAAGCTTTAATTCCTTTTTCAAATCTATTTAATAAACTAGAAAAAATTCTAACTAAAGGTTTAGTTCTGTGGATTATAAAATCATTAAAATACTTAATAATTTTTTTAGGTATAGTTGCAGTTCTTGAGGTGTGGGGTATAAAAATTGGACCAGTTATTGCAGGTTTAGGATTATTTGGAGTTGCTGTTGCTTTAGGTGCTCAAGATTTATTTAAAAATTTGATTTCAGGTATAATGATACTACTTGAGAAAAGATTTCAATTAGGTGATGTAATAAAAGTCCCTGGTCACACTGAAGGGAGTGTTGAACATATAGGTTTTAGATCAACTTTAATTAGAAAATTTGACTCTACACCAATTACAATTCCAAATTATATTTTCGCTGAGGCACCAATATTAAATTATACAAACAGAAATTATAGAAGAATTAACTGGACTGTTGGTCTTGAGTATAATTCAACATTAGATCAAATAAAAAAATTAACTCATTCAATATCTAATTATATAAAAGATAGTGACAATTTTATTGTCAATGAAAACTATAAATCTTTTGTGAGACTAGAAAGATTTAATGATAGTTCAATAGACATATTAATTATTTGTTTTACTTCGACTAAAGAATGGGATAAATATCTTGAAATTAAAGAAGAATTAGCAATAAAAATTAAAGAAAATGTTGAAAATATCGGACTTAACTTTGCCTTCCCATCTCAATCTATTTACATAGAAAAAAATAATTAATTTGATATTTAAACTTAAGAAATTTTATAAAATAAAAGAGAGTGTCGAAATTTTTCTAAAATGAGAATCCTAGTTGATATGTCTGCCACTCTTATACATCACGGACATATTCGTCTGTTAAAGAAAGCAGCAGAACACGGTACAGTTGTCGTTGCTTTAACAAGCGATGAGGAGGTATATAAAAAGAAACGATATAAACCTGAACTAAAATTTGATTATAGAAAAGAAATACTTGAGTCTATTAAATATGTAAGTGAAGTTATTGAGTGTCCGTGGATGATAAATGAAGAATTTCTAAAGAAGCATAAAATTGATTATCTCTTTCACGGTGATGATAATATTAATAATGTTAGCAAAGATCATTTGATAATAGTAAGTAGAACTGAGGGTATAAGTAGTTACGAACTCCGTGAAAAAAGCCTTCAAACACTTATTGATAAAAGAAATCAATCAAAATTATTTTTAACTCCTGGTCCTGCTGCAATTTTAAAAGAGCACCTTAATGAATTGAACCCAGTTTTTGGAAGAGGTGATAGCCAATACAATAAAATTTATGATGAAGTAACTAGTTGGATTAAAAGTATCACAAAAATGGACAATTTAATAACTTTTCAAGGTAGCGCTACAAATGCTCTCGAGCTAGCAGCTAAGACATTTATTAATGGCAAAGTATTGATCGTAGATACAGGTGTTTACAGCGATAGATTCGAATTTTTTTTAAATCAAAAAAATGTATTTATTAATCATTGTAATTATGATGATTTAGAAAACTTTAAATCAAAAGTTGACTGGGTGATGGCTACATATGTTGAAACATCTAAGGCGTTCAAGTCTGATATTAGACGTCTAAGAGAAACAGCAGATAGATTAGAGGCAAAGCTTTTTTTAGACTCAACCTCATCAATAGGATTGGAGGAGGGTCACGAAAACGCAGATTTAATTGGTTTTAGCTCATGTGAGGGCTTATTGGGCTTTGCTGGCGCGGCATTTATTGCTCACAAATCTTCATTAAAAATAATTAAGTCTAATAATTTCCATAACACATTTACTATGAACTATGAAAATATGAAATATAAGACAACAACAGGTCCTTATCACGCAATATGTTCGTTATATGGTGTCATGAGCAACTACAATAAATTTGTCAAAAGAATAAAAAAATCTAAAAAAAAGGTTTTAGAAAAATTTGAAACATTCTATAAATCAGATAATCAACCTATTTTATGCACAAGATTAAATAAAAAAATTCAATCAACAAATAAAAATGTAGAGGTAATATTTTATAAGCCAAGGCTTAAAATTGATGGATCAATAGTTTGCCATCTTGGAGAAATATATAGAGATGAACAGAATATTGCAAATTTAATTGAGGAATGTTGAAAATACATAGTTTTTATGTCAAATACTATAAAGAATAATTTAAATTGAGATTGGAATATTTTTACCATTGAAAGTATTAATTACAGGTTGCGCAGGTTTTATAGGAATGCACACAGCTATAAAACTATTAGAGAGAGGGGATGAAGTATTTGGAATAGATAATATTAATGATTATTATGATGTTAGTTTAAAAAAAGATAGATTAAAAATTCTTTCTAAATTTAAAAATTTTAAATTTAATCATTTAGATCTTTGTAATGATGAAATTTTTTCCATATTTCAAAATTTTAAAATAGACAATGTTATTAATTTGGGAGCGCAGGCTGGAGTGAGGTTTTCTTTATCAAATCCAAAGGCATACATTGACTCAAATATATATGGTTTTTTGAATATACTTGAAGCTTGCAGAAAATTTAGCATTAAACACTTAGTGTTTGCTAGCAGTTCTAGTGTTTATGGGGCAAACAAGTCATATCCATTTCATGAAGATTCTTTAACTGATCACCCTGTTAGTCTCTACGCAGCATCAAAAAAAAGCAATGAACTAATGTCTCACGTTTATAGTTATAATTATGGTATTCCCACCACCGGATTGAGGTTTTTTACAGTGTATGGTCCATGGGGCAGACCCGACATGGCAGGAATGATTTTTATAAAATCTATTTTAAATGAAGAACCAATCAAAATTTTTAATGATGGAAAAATGTTTAGAGATTTCACTTTCATCGATGATGTCGTAAATGGAATCGTTAAAGTTAATGATAAAATTCCTTCAGAAAATCGTGAATTTGATCATAAAAATCCAATCTCAAGTTTGAGTTCTTGTAAATTCAAGTTATTTAACATAGGTAATTCTAATCCAATAAAATTAACTGACTTTATAGGTACAATTGAAAAAAAATTAAATAAAAAAGCAATTAAGAAATTCGAAAGTATCCAACCCGGAGATGTTGAAAAAACTTTTTCTGACTCAAATAAATTAAAAGAATGGATTAATTTTGTACCAAGTACAAATCTCGACGAAGGCATTTCTAAATTAGTTGATTGGTATTTAGATTATTATAAATAAAATTAATATTTAACAATGCAAATTTTTAATCGTCAAATTAATTTCAATTTCTTTAGCTTTATTTTTATTCTTATGCCATTAGCTCTTTTAACTGGCCCAGCTATACCGGATATAATTTTATCCTTAATAGCTCTATATTTTTTAATTAAAACTATTCAATTAAAATTATTTTATTTCTATGAGCCTTATATAATAAAAATATTAATAGTATTTTCAGCATATTTAATTTTTTCCTCATTAATTTCTTCTAATCCAATGTATAGTTTATTTGAATACGGTGTTATCTTTTACTTTAGATATTTTTTTTATATATTAGGTATAGTATACCTTTTTGAAAACAATAAAAATTTAATCAATATTTTTGGAAAGCTATCTCTTTTATTAACTATATTTGTTATTTTTGATACATACTTTCAGTTTGTATTTGGAAAAAATATTTTTGGTTTCGAAAGTGGATATTCAGGTAGATTGTCTAGTTTTTTTAAAGATGAATTAGTAATAGGGATTTTCTTATCATCTTTTTGTCCAATAGTGATCGGTCTTGTTTTAAAAATGTATAAATTAAATTTAAATAACAGATACATAATTTTATTTATATTAATTTCTTTTGTTTCCATAATTTTATCAGGAGAAAGGGCCGCAACTTTGCATTATATTATTTTTATTTTTATAATAATTACACTCTCTAAAACAATTTCTTTTTTGAGATTATTAATTATCTTTGTTTCAATCATATCTATTTTTATTTCATCAATATTTTTATCGGAAAATCTTAATAATAGATATAAAGAGACTTTGAGTGATTTTAAAGAAACTGAATTTTCATTGCCGTTTACAGTGGTTCATGAAGGTCATCTTAAATCTGGTTTTAAAATGTTTGTTGAAAAACCAATATTTGGTCAAGGTCCAAAAATGTTTAAAAAATTATGCAATAAAAAAAATTTTTATAATGAATACTCTTGTTCCTCCCATCCACATAATTTTTATTTGCAACTATTAGCTGAAACCGGACTTGTTGGGGTTTTGTTTCTTATTTCATTATTTATCTATATTTTGAAATATTTAATTAAAAATTTAATTTTTAAAATTAATAAACAAATAGAAAAAATAGATAGTGATTTTAAAATTGTATTGATGGCATCATTGTTTTCAATGATATGGCCTCTTGCCCCCACTTTTGATTTTTTTAATAACTGGTATAGTGCAATTTTATTTACTAATTTGGCTCTGATATTGTTTTTCTTCAATAAAATTTCTTTTAAAAAATAATACGTAAATTTTATATTAAAAAATAATCTTATCTTTAAATTAAAATTCTTTACTTTGGTATTTCTATTTTGATATCACTACATTGTATCTATATTTTGAATTAGAGTATTTTTTAAAATCCTGATTATATATTTTTAATTTAAGCTTATGTTCCTTTGCTAAATTTTCAAAAAAATTTTTTTCATAAAACAAATGACTGTGTGATGAATATTTATTTTTATAATTAATTTTTCCTAAAGCTTTTTCTACATTTCTTTTATAAATTTTTTCTTTCGCCTTATCGGGTATATCTAAGATTAATATTTTTCCTTCATTCTTTAAATTTAAAATCATATTTAAAATTAAGCTTTTAGCATATTTATAATTATCAAAATAATGAAAAACGCTATGAGCAAATATTATGTCAAATTTAAGATTAAATTTATTTATTGCTGATATTTCTCCAACTTTAAAATTTATTTTGGGAAAAATTTTCCTACCTTTATTAACAAGAGATTTACTATAATCAATTCCATTCAAATTAAAATCTTCCTCATACCAAAAACTTAAAAAAGCACCTGCGCCACACCCATACTCCAATATAGTAGAGTTTCTTTTTAATTTAATACCTTTTAAATTTTTTTTAATATAAACATACCAATTTTCAGAATTGAATTTACCTAAGGTAGAGTCAAATCCATTTGCCTTAATAATGTCATTTAAATCTGTGCTATTTAATTTTTGTCCTTTTTCTTTCCAAATTTCTAACCATTCATTTTTCCTCTCTTTATTAATTAATTTTGTATCATTCATAAAATTTATTAATGCATATATTATTTAGCATTTAGTAAAATATAAAAACAATTTTTAACACCTTTATTATTCTAATTATTGTATTAAATATTTAAAAATATATTATTGAGACAATATTAACTTTAATTTCAACTTTTAAGTAGGTAAAACATCTTTTTTATCAAAGAACTATGAGTCAACCACAATCAAAATTATGAAAATCTATACTGAACAAGAACTTGATATACGAAATATAGGTCTAATAAAAATTTCAGATATTCTCGATAAACTAGAAATTCATAATTTTTTATTTTTAGGAGTTTTACTTGGTGCTGTAAGAGAAAAAAATTTTATAAAATGGGATTGGGATGTAGAAATTGGTTGTTTTTCAAAAGAATTAATGGAAAAAAAAGATCAAATCTTTGATCAGTTAAAAATTCATAATTTAGACTATGAATTAGTAGATGATACTCATCAAAATTATAAAATTAACGTTTTTTTTGAGAATAATAAATATTCTTTGTGGGGGATGTACTTTGATAAAGAATATCTTAAAAGATCCTATTATAAATTTCCAAAAAAACATTTTTTAAAATTTGATAAATTATTTTTTAAATCAAGATACTATTATATACCTAGTAAAACAGAGGAACTTTTAGAATTTATTTATGATGATTGGCGAACACCTAAAATGTCTAATGATGAAAATATTTATTTATCAAAGAAAATTCATATAAAAAAAAGCCTAATATATAGAATTTTTAGAAAAATTAATGATAAAGTTACTGCAAAAAAAAATATTATCTGATACCGAAATAGATCAAGGTTACGATTTAATAAGAAATAAATTTTTACAAATTAAAACAATATTTCCACATAAATATAGTGATCTCAAAATCGAATATATAGTTTTACCAAAAGCAACTAGTATCCATACTTTAATTAATAATAATTATTTGAATTTTTTGACTTATAAAAAAAAAAATAATTTTTTATTAAACTATTTTTATAAATTTTATTTAAATCATATTTTTAAAAAATCAAAACAAAACTATTTTCAAAACCTTAAACCCGAAAGTAACTTTGATCATCATTTTAGAAATTCAAAATTTAAAATAGATAATAAAAAATATAATTTATTTTTTGTAAATATGGGAAGTTATCTGAATGTTATTCAAAAATATATAGAAAAATCTAAACTTACTAATAATAAAATTATTATTACAAAAGATTTATATAAATCTAATTCAAATATGCAAAATTTTATTATTTTTGATGAATTTTTGTCTAATAACATTATTGATGAGTATAATGAATCTAAAGAAAGTTTTAAAAAATGCTTTAATGAAAACCAAGATTTCCTTTACTCATTATTTAATATTGAAAATTTTAATTTTTACGAATGTTCATATCATGGTTTTAAGAATACTTTTGAAAACTTAATTCCTGAGGCTTATCTTCATTTAAAAGCTCTCGACAATCTTTTTAATAATATCAATGTTAATAATGTAATAACTATCAGAAATAGAAGAATTTTTGACAGGGCAGTAAATTTAAAAAGTTATGAACTTAATATAGAAAATTATATTCTTCTTCATAGCAATGTTGGTAAGACAAGTAAATTTATCAATGAAATGGGACATTTGGGTCATATTAAAAATGCCTTCGTGTGGAATGATTTTCAATCTAATGCTATAAAAAAATCAAAATATACTAATATTATTAACTATTACACATATGGATCACCACTATTTGACTCAATCAAATTAAACTCTAAAAATAATTTAAATGATAACAAAAGTATTTTTATTCCTGGTGGCACCATTAAATACAGTAAAAAATTGATTTATTCGCTAATAAATAAAGTACAAATTAATCATAAATATAGAATTAACATCAAATATCATCCCAATGATTCAACTGATCAATTTTTGTTTTTAGAAAAAAAGAAAAATATAGAGATATTCAATCGATTCGAAAATATCATAAAAATAATATCAAAATCAAAATTAATGATTACTGATTTATCAGAGTCTTCCATTTTAGCAATGATTTTAAATAAACCAGTATTTTTTATTTCAGTGAATGATTATATAAGTTCATTATTTAATGATATTTATTATTTCAATAAAGTAGAAACTAATATTTTCTGTTTTAACAATTTGCAAAAACTATCTAAGTCAGTAGATTTAATAATGAATGATACTCAATATTATAAAAAAGTAGTGAATATCCAAAAAAAATATATAGAAAATTTTATTTCGAAACAAAATTTTCATATAGATGAGTGTTCAAATAAAATAGATAAAATATTAAATGCTTAGAAAACTCAGATTTTTTCAAAGATTAAGATGGATATTTCAAAAATATTTTTTAAGAAATAAGATTGCTTTATTTAAAATAAAAGAATTTGAAATTTTTTTAGACCTAGTTACCCCAGGTATTTCAAAGACTCTTGCTATATATGGCTCAAGAGAGGATGACATGAAATTTTTAATTTCAAAATATTTAAAAAAAGATATGAATGTTTTAGATTGTGGCTCTAATATTGGTTTTTATCCTATTTTTCAAAGAAAAATTATTGGGAACAATTCCAAAATATTTTGTTTTGAACCAGATGATAGAAATTATGATTTACTAAAACAAAATATAAAATACTTTGATAAATCTAATAACACATATATTTATAAAAAAGGTCTTGCAGAGAATAATGATTTAAAAAATATTATTATAACTGATGAAAGTAATCTAAATACAATAAGTACAGGAAAAGATGAAAAATTTTTTGCAAAATATAAAGTAAATGAGTTAAAAAAAATTACTTGTATATCTATTGATAGTTTTATCCAAGAGGTAGAAACTTCAATAGATTTTATAAGAATGGACATAGAAGGATATGAGGTTGAGGTTTTACGAGGTATGAAAGCAACATTATCTAAAATGAAACCAAGAATTCTAATAGAAATCCATCCTCATTTTTATGATAATGATAGAAATTTCTCTAATGAATTAAGTCACTTATTCAAACTAGGTTATAGTGTAAAAGCATTAATTTCTGCACAAAAACCTCAACCTTCTGAGTTTAAATCTATGAATTTAAATCCTATTAATGTAATAAATTCTGACTTTATACAAAGAGGGTATTATGAAAATATAAATAATTCTGATGCTATTCAGCTTGTGAATATAATTCCAAAAGTTGTGAGATATGTTTATCTAGAGGTAAATAATTAATTTTTTAATACAAATTTTTTATTTTCTATTTTAAAAATCCTGTCACATTTTTTTAAAGAGGATAACTTGTGAGATATAAAAACAATTGTTTTTTTCAGTTTAAATAGATTTTTGATAAGCAATATCTCAGTTTCTTTGTCTAAAGCACTTGTGGCTTCATCTAAAATTAAAAATTCTGGATTATTATAGAGCGCTCTAGCAATACATATTCTTTGCATCTCTCCACCTGATATTTTCGATCCATTTTCTCCAATAATTGTGTTAAAGCCATTTTTTGTATTATCTAAAAAATCTTTAAGACAGCAAATTTCAATAATTTCATTTATCATTTTTAAATTATTATTTTTTTTATTATCAAAATTTAATGTTATATTATTAATTATCGTATCATCCAATAAAGTCATTTTTTGTGGTACGTATCCAATTTTTCTCTTCCAAGAATTTAAGTTTTTTTTGCTTCTTAAATCGTATTGACTATCAATTACGATATTACCTTTATCAGGATTTCTAAAACCCATAATTAAGTCAATAAATGTGCTCTTACCAGAGCCACTTCTTCCACAAATACCAATCTTCTCATACTTTTTAATTTTTAAATTATTTATATTTAAGATTTTTCTACCAGACTCTTTTAATGAATACTCTATACTTTTGAAGGAAATATCTTTTTTAAAAATATTTTTATTCTGGATAAACTTTTTGCTAATAGTATTTATATCTGTTAATTCTTTATTTAATAAATTAACAACAGTTTTATTATAGCCTATTTTTTGGTATGAAGTTAAAATTCTATTAAAAGAGGGTAGTAATCTTAACCCTGATGCAATTAATAGACCTAATGTAGGTAATATCTGTGCTATATCTTTTGAACCAAAGGAATAAATTACTATCAAAATAGCTAATAATACAACTGCTGAAAACTCAATGACTAATCTGGGAATAGGGCTAATAACTAGTTGAATTTTTTCTACTCTTGCTAATTTTTTATTTATAGTTGTAAATAACTCATAAAAAGCATTTTGTAAGCTATGCAAATTTATTAACTTGTATAAACCAATTGACTCTTTTGCAAATTTAATCCTATAATTTTCATATTCTTGACGATATTTTCCCCATACACCCAATTTTTTTTTCAAAAGACTGGTATATAAAAAATAAAATATCAATAATGATATTAAAATAGCTGTAGCAATATATTTATCATTAAGAAATATTAATATAAGTATTAGAATAAAGACTAGTATTTCAGTAAATATTAGTATTACAGGTAGTACAAAGCCAGTACATGCCAACTGACTTTCAATAATAATATTTCTAATAAATTTGCTTGAGTTTGTATCACTATGGCTGTCTAAGTTAAGATATAAATATTTTTTAAGAAGCAAAGATGAAATATTTGTTCTTAAATTATATATAAAATCAGCTTGGAAATAGTACATTAAAATTACTAATAATGATTTTAATGCTTGTATTAAAACAAAAATTGAAATTAAGGTAATCATCAACTCAGAATTAGAGAAAGAATTTGCTATTTCAAAAAATTCAAATTTCTCTATCAATTCGTAAAGTTTGACTTCATCACTAATCAGAGTCAGTAATAACACAAGTAAAGCTATACTAAACATTTCTGCTATAGCGCCAATAAAAGTGAAAGTTAAAACTCTAAAATATCCCTTCTTATCATTATCCTTGAATATTTTAATATCTTTAAACATATTTATTTAAAATTTTTCTAAACTATATAGAAATCCATTTTTATTAAGTAATTTTTCAAATTTGTATTTTTTTCCATCTTTAGTGTGAATATGATTAACAAAAATAATATCATAATTATTTTTTGAGTAATTTTTCTTAAAATTTGGAAATTGTTTTTCATCTGACCTATCAATCAAAGAGTCAAAAGTTGTTAAGTCGTATTTTTTGTCTAAAATATTACTAATTCTTTTGGATTGTGAGTTTCTTATATCTGGGCAGTCTTTTTTGTAAGTCAACCCATATATAAGTATCTTTATATTTTTTGGATTTTTATTCAATTTACTTGCAAATTTATTTATTCTTTGAATCACATATTTATGCATATTGTCATTTACATTTCTCCCTGACGAGACCATTTCAGTTTTAATTTTCTTCAATTTTGTAAGATGTAAGAGATAATAAGGATCTACGCCAATACAATGACCTCCAACTAATCCAGGATTAAATTTAAGAAAATTCCATTTTGTAGCTGCAGCTTTTAAAATTTCATCAAAGTTTAAATTTAGCTCTGAGAAAATTTTATAAAACTCATTTACTAAAGCTATATTTACATCTCTTTGTATATTTTCAATTATTTTTGCTGACTCTGCTATTTCCAGAGAATTTGCAACATAAATTTTTCTACAAATTTTAGAATAAATTTTTCTAATTTTTAAAACAGCATCTTCATTAGATCCTGATATAATTTTTACTATTTTATTAAGTGTATTTTTTTTATCACCAGGATTAATTCTTTCAGGTGAATAGCCTAATAAAAAATCTTTATTAAGTTTGAATTTACTAATTTTTTCTATGATTGACTTACTTAGAAATCTAGTTAATCCTGGATATACAGTTGACTCATAAATTATTATAGATTCTCTTTTCATCGTTTTTGCAACAGTTTTAGAAGCATCTTTTAATAATGATAAATTTGGCTTATTATTCTTATAAACAGGTGTTGGTACAGTGATAATATAAACTGATGAATGTCTAATATCTTTTATATTATTAGTAAATTTAATTTTCGATTCTTTTAGTTTGTTTCTTGAAATCTGTTTATTTATATCTTTGAAATTTTTTAATTGTTTAACTCTGTTTAAATTAGTGTCAAAACCAATTACCTCAAAAAATTTAGATAAACTTATTGCTAAAGGTAGGCCTACATAACCAATACCTATTATAACAATTTTTTTTTTCATAATGATGTAAAAATTTTTGCATTTAATATAAGCTATTTAGAATGAATCAAAAGCCATTAATCTATATGATCCTCGGTATTAGGCCTGATATAATCAGGGCTTCAATAATAATAAAATATCTTAGACAATCTAAAAAAATTAATTTTAAATTAATTTGGTCGGGTCAGCATTATTCGAAAAACTTAAAAGACACTTTTTTCAAAGAATTAAAATTACCTAAACCTGATGTTGAGTTAAACTGCTCTGGAGAGGATAATCTATTTATATCAAAATATTTTAAAAAACTAGATAGTCTGCTATCAAAAAATAGACCAAAACTAGTAATATTTTTAGGTGATACAAATACAACTTCAGGAAGTATGTGTGTTGCAAATCATAATATACCAATTTTTCATATTGAGGGTTGTATGAGATCTTATAACTGGAAAATGCCTGAAGAAAAATACCGGACAATCACTGACCATTTATCAGATTTTATTTATGTATATCTTCATAATTATAGATATCAAGGAAAGCTAGAGGGCATACCTAATTATAGAATGAAAGTTGTAGGAAACCCAATAGTTGAAGTTATTACTAAAATTTTATCAAAAATTAATAGAAATAAAAAAAATATAAATGATCTATTATTTAAATATAAAGTTTCTAATAAAAAATACATATTAATGACAGCTCACAGAAGAGAAAATGTTGAAATAAGTCAAAATCTTAAAAATATATTTAAGCTTTGTAATTTGTATGATGAAAAAATTATCTTTGCAGCTAGTTATAGGACTCAAAAAAATATTAAAAAATTTAAAATAAAGATACCAAAAAATGTATTGATTATTGACCCGATTGGATATGTAGAATTTTTGACCTTACTAAATAATTCCTTTTTAACTCTTACAGACTCAGGCACTGTAGTGGAGGAGGCCTGTATTATTCAGATTCCTTCTGTTCAAATCAGAGAGTCAACTGAGAGACCAGAAGTTTATATATGGAAATCATCTGTAAAGTTTGATCCCAGAAATAACAAAAGTTTGTACCTAAAAAATGTTTACAAAAAATCAATTAAGCTAAAAAATATGAAATGGAAACATAATTTTGGAGATGGATCATCATCAAAAAAAATAGCAACTGATATTATTAACAAAGTTAAAAACAATGATCTAAATATAAGAAACAAGTTGATTAATAATTTCATGAAAAAAAATTATATTAATGATCTGATTAAATAGATTGAAAATTTTAGTAATAACTCAGTATTTTTATCCAGAAAATTTTAGAATTAATGAAATTATTGATTATTTATTAAAAAAAAAAGATACCATTGATGTAGTTGCGCCATTTCCTAACTACCCTAATAAAGAATACTTTGAACAAAATAAATTTAAAAACCTCAAACATAAAAATTTAGAAATTCACCGTCATAACATATTAAAAAGATCAAAAAAAAATAGTTATTTAAGAGTCTTAAACTATTTAAGCTATATTTTTTTTTCGAATATTTATTTATTAAAAAATAAAGAAATTGTTAAAAATTCAGAAGTCATAATATCGCCTCTAACAAGTCCTATCACATCTGCGATACCAGCATTAATTATGAGTAAGATATATAAAAAAAATTTTGTAATAATTATCAATGACATCTGGCCAGAAACAATATTAGTAAAAAGTAGAATATTATATTCTTTAACCCTCAAATTTTTTAATTTTTATATCAAATATCTATATAGAAACGCCAATAAAATATTTATCCAAGATAAGACATTTACACCTTATGTTAAAAGATACAATATTTCTAATTCCAAAATATTTTTTTTACCAAACTGGTCACCTGTTGAAAATAATTCATTTACAAATATTAAATTTGATAATAAAAAAATTAATTTAATATATCTTGGTAATATAGGTATAGCTCAAGATTTTAATATTTTATTTGATTTCATAAAAAGTAATCTCAATCTTTTTTTAAGTATTGTAGGAGATGGTACAGAATTAAATAATATAAAAAAAAAAGTAGATAAACTTAATTTAAACGACAGAGTCATATTTTATCCTTATCAGTCACCAAAAAGTTTTTCAAAAATACTTCACAAAAGTCACTTTGGTATTATAAGCCTTAAAGATAATACAATTGCTAAAATTACTACACCTGGTAAATATCAATTATATTTATCTTATAATCTACCAGTTATAGCTTTTAATATTTATTCTAAAAAAGATGAAATTATTAAAAACCAGATTGGCTTTTTTTGTTCCAATAATAACATTGATAATATGGGTAAAAATTTGATTAAATTAAAAAATAAGGATTATAATAAGATGAGATTAAATGTAAAAAAATTGTATAAAAATTATGATAAAAAACTAATCCTAGATAATTTTTATAACATTATAAATCAATAATATTATCTCTTGTTTTTATCCAGGTATATTGTTTGGAATTAAAAAAATTAATTTCCCCTAACTCTTTTGCTTTTTTTTTATTATTAAAAATTTCAAGCGTCTTTTTATACATATCTTCAAATGAATTAATATTGTAAAAAATACCCTCATTTTTTAGTATTTCTCTATTTGGTCCAGCATCTGATGCTATTACAGCACAAGAACAACTCATAGCTTCAAGTAACGTAAAAGGGCAGGCCTCATAGGATGATGGAAACAATAATATCCTAGATTTTTTCATAAGAGTAATGACCTCATTATTGTTTAAATTGTTTAAGAAATTCTTGTTTTTAAAGAGTTGATATTTTTTAGTGATTTCTTTTTTGAGACTAATATCAAAGTCTCCTAAAACAATTCGATAATTAATATTAAAATTTTTTTCTAATTTATATAATAGAGATAATACAAAATCTAAATTATGATAATGAATAAATTTACCAACAAATAAAAAATCAAATTCTTTATGAAAAACACGCTTATCTACATGGTCTACACCATGATATGAAATTATTATTTTATCTTTTGGGACTTTAACTATTTTAGAGACAGCACTCAATGAAAAATTTGATACAAATACAATCTTATATGCAAGCAAAAATGATAATTTAAATAAATTTTTAATTAGATTTAATTTAATTCTATATTTAAAACCAATTTTAAATTTATTAAGAAATGGATCAACATTTCTTACAGATAAAATATTCTTTTTTCCACCTAAAAAAATAGCAATCATACTATTAGTATAGATAAAATTTATTTTTAGCTTATAAATTAGTATAGGTAGATATACTTGATTAAAAATATGTTTCTTTAATCCTGAAGGAGAAATGATTAAATTTTTTTTTTTACCCATTAACATTTTATCACTTTTATAAATAACGTAATAATCGTTGTCTGGTAGGTGATTAATAATATTTTTAAAATAGGTATTTGAGCCAAATTTACTTGATGTATTAAATAAAAATAAATTTTTATTCAATTATTTTCACTTCTTTTTTTGCAATATCTTTTGCTGATAAATTTTTAGTGTATGTCAAAGCATTTTTAATTATGTTTTTTTCTAACTCAGATTGTTCATTAAATATCAAATTTTCAACTTCTTTAAAATTATCTTTTTTTAAAACAAAACTATTGTATTTGTGAACCAAAAAATCTGAACCGAAAAATTGAATTGAAACGACGATTAATCCACATCGCATCGCTTCAAGAACAGATTTTGGATTTTGATCTATTTTACTGATTAAAATATAGTATTTATAATTACTCAAAATACTTGGAATATTTTCATTTAAAATGAGCCCTTTATAATTTAAAAAGCTATTTTCTTTGATGACCCTCTCATCTTCTATGTTGCCATATACATCTATCTTAATATTCATTTTTTTTACTAATTTTAAAAATTCTTTATCTAATTTTTGATAATTAATTCTACCTATAAATATAAAACTATTAGGTTTTTTTATATTTGTTTTATTATATTCAAAAAATTCTTTTGAAATATAATTTTCAATAACACTTATTTTTTTAAAATCTGTTTTGAATGTTTTATTTATATATTTCTTTATTTCATTATTTGGAACAAAGATATAATTAGAAAATAAATAAATAAGCTTATTATTTAAATAAAAAAAGATATTTTTAATTTTACTTTTTCCAAATACAGATACAAAATAAAAACTTTCATGGCCCATTCTTGCAATTAATTTAGATTTAAATATTATTTTAAGAACTATAAAAAATAATGATCCAAATGTTTGATTTGTGCGGATAAAATCAATTTTTAATTTTTTTTTTATTTTTATTATAAAAAATAAATTAAAAAAAAAATTAAGAAAAAAGTTTCTATTTTGTTTAATATTTATAATTTCAAAATTATATTTACGATCAGTACTAATAAAATTTCCAAAGTTTAATAAATAAACTTTATTAAAATAATTATTTAGCTCTTCATAAATTTCTAATTCTCTATTTAATATTCCGTGTTTATTTAATTTTTCAAGGCTGTTTCCATATGTTAAGCAACATAAAATACTTTTATTTTTTGGTGTATAATTCAATTCCATCTTTTTTTTCAATTAATAAGTATTCGTTATAAAATTGACTATAATAATATTCCGGATTTTCTCTAAAACCGTTCCATGATTTATCAACTGTTCCTATGCCTGTTTTTTTTTTGTAATCTCTGTCAATAAGAATATATTCAGCGTCCTTAAAATCTGGAAATGTTTTAATTCTTTTATTATTATTGGCTAAAATTGGCATTAGATGTTGTTCAGTGGATACTAAATCTTCTTCTGAAATATATTTTTCAATCATTTTTTCAATTTCATTATACTTATCTATTTTTGGAAGATAGTTATTATAAGAATAATCAAATGTTCTAAAATCATATACCTTAAAATCAAACAGAAATTGTAAGCTATACGAAGCTGGTCCGTACAATATTGAGGTTGTTAGTAAACTAAATAAAAGTATTCTCACTTTATTCAAATAGTTATTACTACTATCAGACTCAACTATTTCTTTAATACAAAAGTAGTAGATAAAAGGGTAAGTAAATGACTGGTAGTAAGTAAAAATTGTCAAGTGTGATATAGCATTACTTATTAATCCAACAAAAAATGGTGGGAGAATTACTATTAAATATTTAAATCTTAAAAGAGGTAAAAATAAAACTGGAAGAAAAAAATAATAAATATTTATAAATTTATAAAATAAATTTCCATTTTGAAGCTGATTTAAAAAATTATTCAATATGCTAACAAACAACTCATATAGTGAAGTTGCATTCATTTTCATTGAACCAGTATATATCTTGCTACCATCTGAAAAGGTATTCATTAATTTGAAATAAATTAGATAAAAAGAAATTAAACAAATAAAAGGATAAATATATTTTAATTTAAAATTACAATTTTTATCTAAAATAATATATATTGAAAAAAAAAATAAATATAAAGATACTTCTTCTCTAATTAGTATAGTTAAAAGAAAACAAATTATAAATAAAAATTCTTTTTTTTTAATATAAAAAAATATCAATAAAAATAATAAAGGTATAGAAAACCGTAACATCTCAATTGGATTAATCAAAAGATATTGAAATGGTACATAGAGACTAAAACCTAATGAGATTAATATAGAATTATTATTTGATAATTTTAATTCTTTACATATTAAAAATATAATATAGCAGCTAGATATTAGAAAAATCCAATTTGCAAAAACAATATCAAAAGTATCAAAATCAAAAATTACATTAAATAAATAAAAAATAGCTACCAATGGAACAAAGTGAGATCCCAAATAATTTTTATTACCGTAAAAACTATCCTCTATACTTGATGAATAAAACTTTGATAATTTAAAATTATTTATAATTTCAGTCCATATTGCAAAATCTGCATGGTAAGCAAAAGAATAAATTTTCAAGGTTGCCATAATTAGAAAAGCTAAAATATTAATAAATAAAAATGATTGAAAAAGCTTATGTGTTAAAAATATAAAATTATTCTTATTATTAATGTAATAAAAAAAAATAAAATAAAAAAAGATATTAATAATTAAATGATTAAAAATTAGGGATAAATTCATTCAATCTCGTTAATAATTTCTTTTATTGAAGGAGGTGATTTATAGCCTGTAAGTTTCCATAATTTTAAATTCATTTTTTTGTTATCTGTTAAAATTGATCTGTCGCATTTTTCTTGAGTTTTAAATTTTTTGATAATTAATTTTTTTTTAAATCTATCACAAATATATTTTATAAGTTCATATTTATTAACAGTATCTTTTGGAACAAGATGGAATGAACCATATTTAAAGTATTTATTACTAATTATACCTAAACATAATTTAGCAAATATATCTGTTGATACTCCATTCCATAAGTGATTAGTAAAACCATTTATTGTATTGCCATCTTTATTGCTTAATACCCATGAGATAAGTGATTTATAATTAGATATTTCTTTACCAATAATTGAACATCGAATATTCATGACGTTTTTTGCTTTAACTTCACCCAAACTTTTTGATTTACCATATATATCAAGAGGATCATGTTTTGAAGATTCTAAATAACCACCTTTTAAGCCAGAATAGACACAGTCAGTAGTTATTTGAATTATTTTTGAATTTGGGAACGCCTCTGATAGCCTTCTAGGAAATAATGAATTAATCGTAATAGCTTTACAGATACTTTCGCTATTACTTTCATCAATAAAAGGTTTAATTACTCCAGCACAATTAATGATATAATCAAATTTCATTATCTTAAGTTTTTTAAGTTTTAAATCTTTTAAAATATCAAAATTGATAATCTTAGAGTCTTTTTTTTTATTTCTTGCTGTAAAAAAGATTTTGATATTATTTTTTAAATTAGCAGTAAGTACCTCAAGCACCTTATTAGCTAGCATACCTTTTGAACCGATTATAAGTATTTTCATATATATTTAATATTTGACTTTTTAAAAAATGACAAAAATGAATACTTAAAATATTTAAAAATTAAATTCAAGTTATAATTAAAAGATGACTCAGTTTGTTCTAATTTTCTTTGACCAATTTTTGTATTAAATTCTGCTACAGTCAATATTTTAGTTTTTAAGAAATAAATTTCCTCCATAATTATTGAAAAATCATTTTCCTTAAAATTTACATTTTCATAGAGACATGTTTTTACTGCTCTGAACCCATTAGTGCAGTCTTTTATTTTTATGTTACATAAATTCCTTGAAATTAAATTACCGTATTTTGTAAAAAATCTTCTATTAATTGGTAGTTGATTAACTCCCCCATCAGAATGAAACCTATTTCCTTTTATAAAATCTGCGTTTAAATGCATTTTATTAGTTACTTTTTTTATATCACTTAATGGATTTGTTAAGTCGGAGTCCATGAAAATAACATATTTAGATCTATTCATTGAATATGAAATACCTTGACTTAATGCATACCCATAACCAGAATTTTTAGAATAAGAAATAATTTTTCTTTTTTTGTCTGATTTATAATTTTCTAATTTATCAAGTGTGTCATCATTACTTCCATCATTTATTATTACTAATTCTCCAAATTCTTTATTTTCTGAAATATTATTTGAGTAAAATGAGTTTAAAAAATCAACAATACTTGAAGTTTCATTATATACAGGAACAATTATATTAAATAATTTCAAGTATAATTCTTATCTTTTATCGATTTGCCAAATATCCCAATAGTCATATTTATATCTAAAATCATCATTTGAACTCTCTTTAAGTGTTTTATCACTGTAAAATGTTAATAACGTATCTGGCTTTAAATTCATAAATCCATTTGCATAACCCTTAGGAATAAAAACTGCCTGTGGCGATCTTTCATCTAAATAAAATTTATAAACCTTGTTCTTTTTTGATGGTTTAGCCCAATCATTTATTTTTACCACCCCCACAAGAGCAGCGCCCCTTCTTAATACAAGTAACTTAGATTCTCTTTTATGACCATGCCATGCGCGAATAAAATTATTTTGATAATTTTCAACATCATAAAATCTTTTATATAATGATAGTGACAATTGATTAAAATAAAATAAGCTACCTCTATTATCGAAATGATAATTTCCTGATATTAATTTAGGTTTGTCCATGAAATTTAAACTTTATCATCAATTTAAAACATTAAAAGTATTACTTGGTATAACAATAATATTTTTAGCTTTCTATAATTTTTTAAACATTGATTATGATAATAAATTTACATACTTAGTTAGTTATAGCGAAGATCGTGAAAACCCTCTGATTAATAAAAAAAATGAATTTAAAGCCGATGATCTAAATATCGAATTCTTTAAAAAATTTACTGAAAAAATTTATTATTACCAAAATAATAAACCAAATTTTTATAGCATTAATTTTAAAAATAACACTTTATACATTGAAAGGATTCAACCAAAATATAGGCAGGAATTTTATAATCCATATGATCAAAAAATAATCACCTTACAAAAAAATTATCAAAGAGAATTAACAAAAGAAGAAATTTCAAATATTCTCCCCCCTAAGTATTTTTCAAGTTTTATTAAATTTAAATCACAATCAAAAATAGATAATGAATTATCAAAGAACACTAAAATAAATTCATTTATTGAAATGCAAGATCAATATTTTTTGAATAATTTAATCTTACTTATTTTAATAATTCTTGTTTCCATAATATTTATTTTTTTAACTTTGAGCAAAAAATGAATTTTCTCTCATTATTTTTAATAGGAAGTGTGATAATAGTAGGTTTTTTAAATTTCAAAAGATCTAGCGTTTTAAATTTTTACGATATCTTTTTTATATATTTTTTATCTACCTATCCAATTTCATATATCAATATTTTTGTATTTTCAAATATTCTTCCTAATAACACAATGATGTTTGATAGTTATGTCTACCATAAAATGATTATTGAAGATTCCATTTTTTTCTTGATTTTATTGTTGAGTATCTACTTTTTTAAGGGCTATCACCAAAGTGAAGTAAATAAAATTTCAATAAATATTTTTTTAAATAAAATTAACTTCAACATAGTTTTCTTTTTATTGTTTTTTTGTTTTTTTAATTTTACTTCAAAATTAAGTATTAATGATAATTTACTTAGAGTTTTAGAGTATTCAGAATTAATTTGCTTATCTGTAGTAATATCTCTTTTATTCGTAAAAATCCAATCTCAGTACCTAAAATATGTTTTTATTTTTTTACTTTTTTGCATTTATATGTTGATTGCCTTTATGGTTACTTCTGGTAAGGGCTATTTGAAAGATCTAATAGTAATACTACTCGTTATAAATATTTTCTCTGATAACAAGTTTTTTTTAATCATCAGAGATAATTTTTTCAAGTTATTGATTTTAATCACAGCTCTTTATTTTTTGATCACAGGTCTAGAGATTTTACTTAAAAGTGATGAATATAAATATTGTTACTCAAATTGTATCTATAATTTTGATCTCAATGAATTTTTTACACCTATTGGGGCATCTGAAATCATAAATACTGTAAGAATTTATGCCTTTGGACAAATAAATAATATTAATTACCCGATTTTTTTAAGTATTATTGAAAATATATTACCAAAAAGTTTATATAGCGGTTATAACCTTGAAACACCAACATTATTTTTTGAAAAGTATTATAATTTAACTTCAGCTTTTCCTATTGAAGATAGAAGATATGAATATTTCAGCGGTCTTGGATTAGGTATTGTAAATTATTTTAGATTATTTTTTACAAATATATTTGATTATTTAGGTGTATATATTTTATTATTGGCATTGTTAATTTTTTTAAGCCATTTTTCGACAAAATACTTAATTTTGTATGTAACTTTTTACCCTCTTTTCTTAATAGCACTTCATAGATTAATTCGTACAGATCCTGTTCATTTTATTAATACAATACTTTTCTTATCTCTTGGGGCTTTAACAGTAACTGTCCTTTTTTTAATTTTTAAAAAATTAATTTTAGAAAAATTTTAATTAAAATTATTTATTTCTGATTTATCTCCTTTAAAATTACTTAAAAATGCTTCAGTTGTATTTTTGTTACTATATTTTTTATTTAAATAACTCCAATACTTATCTTTTAATTCAAAATTATTGATTATCTCTTGTATACCACTTTTTAAATCTAATGTTTTTGAAAAATTAAATGTTTTATTAAATTTATTAAAGTTGACAAAATAATCTCTTTGATCACTTAATGACTTCAAATATTTTATATTCGTATCTTTAATATTCTCTTTAATTTGTGATGCAATATCTGCTATTGAATAGTTTTGATCATCAAAACCTATGTTAAAAATTGATTTTCGTATATCTTTACTAGTATTTATTAATATTTTTAATGATCTTGCTGCATCTTTAACGTGAATAAAAGGTCTTCTTTGAGTCCCACCTTCAACAGTTATTTCTTTATTATAATAAGCTTGTGCACAAAACAAATTACATACCAAATCATATCTTTCTCGAAAAGAATGTCCAAAAACTGTTGCAAATCTCACAATGCTTACGTTAGTAAATTTACCATTTAATAATTCTTCCTCTGAGTCTCTTTTTGTCTGTGCATAAAGTGAAACAGGATTTAACTTAGAATTTTCATTTGAAATTTTATCTTCACTCTTACCATATACAGAACAACTAGAAGCAAAAATTAATTTTTTGATACCATATTCAGAACATAAATTTTGAATAATACTTGTTGTTTTGATATTGAGGTATTTAGTTTCGTTTTCATCTAGGGCACAAGCAGGGTCACCAACTAAACCTGCTAAATGAACTACTATCTCAGAGTCTTTTATCGCTTTTGAAAGAGCAATTACATCACTTGCATAGGCTTTTATAAATTTGAAATTTAAATTTTTTGAAAATTTATTTAGAACCTCATCACCATACATTTGACAATCAAGTACAGTTACAGACTTATTTTCTTCCAATAAATCATCTACTAAATGTGATCCAATATATCCTAATCCCCCAATTACAAGAATATTTTTTTTTGATGATAAGTAATCATTTGAAAATGAATTATTTATAAGTTCTAAATTAAGGAAATATCTTGGTAAAATAATTAATAAAAAAGTAATAATATTTATCAAATACAAACCTTCAATAAAAATATTATTTATAAAAAAATTTTTTAAAACAAGAGAGAATAAAAAATAAACAAAAATATAAAAAAATTTAGATTTAATATTTAAAGAATTTTTATAAAAATTTAGAGAAAAATAAGATATAACAAATAATAGATCAATTAATATCGAGAAAATAAAATCATTTAAATTTAAAAAGAATGTAAAAAATAAAAGATTTATAAAAATAATACATAATAAATCATAAAAAATTTTTTGTTTGTATAAAATTACTTCTTTAAGAAAATTCATTTTTTTCAATAAGTGTTATACCATCTATTTGATTCTTATAGACAAAAATACATATCTTTTTATTAAAATGATAACCACATATAATAACAGCATCTTTTTTTAAAATTTTCCTTAATTGGGTCAATATTTTATTTATTTTTTTTTTATAATTATTGTGATTTAAAATATTAAATAATCTAATAAAATCATATTTTTTGCCTATATCTTTGATTTTAAATACATTTATCTTTTTTTGATTAATTTTTTTTTTTAGCAAAAGGTTGTTAGTATCTTTATTGAAAACTTTTATCTTATTTTTTGCATCATTTAAAATAGATATAGTTGGTAAAAAAATAAAAAAGAATATTTTTGATATAGGATATTTATATATACTTAAATTTTTATCGAATATTAAATTAAGTATTGAAAATTTAAAAATTGTAAGGTTTTCATCGCTAAAAATAGAAATAAATTTTTGATTATCTTGATTTATTTCTAAAATTATCTCACTTATTGTCAAATTGAATAAAAAACCCTTTTTTAAAAGAAAGTCATATAAATTAACTGCTGTGGATCCATCAGATACACCAATATCTAAAATTTCATTCTTTTGATTATTACTTATATATTTTGAAAAAATTTCGTGAGTTTTATCTAGTCTTTTGTCATGTGTTTCTCTTGAGCTATTAGTGAAAAAACTCTGGCTTTTAACGTTGTCATAAAAATGAAAAGTTCTCTCATTGACTAAAAATTTATCTAGAAATTTTATTTTCTTAATTAATTTATTATTTTCTTTTACTAGAATTTTAATCATTTATTTTCTTTTTTATTATTGACCCAAAATGTAAAAAAATTCCTAGAAAAGTAATTAGCTTTTTATATTTTATTAAAATAAAAACATATACTTTTATTACATAAAATATTCTCCTCAAGGAATATTGTTTTTTATTAACTGAATAATATATAAGTTTGTCCTCAAGATTTTTAAATTTGAACTTTTCTCTTATATCTACCCATAATTTATAATCTTGGCAAAATCTATAGCTTTCATCGTATTTTGTATAATTAAAAATTTTTCTTCTCATCATTACCGTAGGATGAATTATTGGGTTTCTAAATAATAATTCTTTTTTTATTTCCAAAGAATTATCTAATGTATTAACAGTTCTCTTTATCTTGTCACTATTTATAAATGCTGATGATCCCAAGACATCTATATCTTTGTTATTATTTAGGTACTCTACTTGAATCTTAGTTCTATCTTTTAAACAAATATCATCTGAGTCTATTCTAGCTATAAATTCTCCTGAGGATATTAATATTGCTTTATTCAATGATTTTGCGAGCCCTAAATTATTTTTATTGAAAATATATTTAATTTTTTTCTTTTTAATGATGCCTTTAATAAAACTTTTTAAATTTTGATCGTTGTTATCAATTACAATTATCAATTCAATTTTTTTATAAGTTTGTTCAAATATTGAACTTATACATTTATTAAGATTAGGGTGTTTTTCATGAATGCATAATGCATAACTTACTAATCCTTTTTTAAAATTATTATTATCTAATAACTTTGATTGAATTTTCATGCTTTATACTCATAATACACTATTATGAACTTTAAAACTTTTTTAAAAGAAGATTATGTTAGTCCTTATTTAATTGCAGAAATAGGTATAAATCACAATGGCAACTTAAACATTGCTAAAAAGTTAATTGATGCCTCATTCGCTACTAATTGGCATTGTGTTAAATTTCAAAAAAGAAATCCAGATAAAGCTGTTCCTGATAACCAAAAAAATAAGATTAGAGATACTCCATGGGGTAAAATTAAGTATATTGATTACAAACACAAAATTGAATTTAAAAAAGATCAGTTTGATATCATTGATGAATATTGTTCTAAAAAGCCGATAGATTGGTCAATATCAGTTTGGGATGAAGATAGTCTTGATTTTTCCAAATTTTATAATTTACCATTTTTAAAAATACCATCTGCTCTTAATTCAAACTTAGATTTTATTGAAAGATGTATGTCTTTTAATAAGTTTATAATTATTAGTACTGGAATGGTCTCATCAAAAGAGATAGATGAAGTAGTTGACCTCTTTAGAAAAAAAAATTTTGATCAATTTTCAATTTTGCACTGTAACTCATCTTATCCCACCCCTCCAAATGAAATAAATTTAAATGTTATCCCAGAACTAATTAGGAAATATGATTGTCTAGTTGGCTATTCTGGTCATGAAATTAATATAGAACCAACTGTTATAGCTGTAGCTTTAGGTGCAAAGATAATTGAAAGACATGTTACAATAGATCATAATATGTGGGGTACGGATCAAAAATCTAGCTTAGAAGTAGAGGGTATGACCCTTCTTCAAAAAAGAATAGAACAAGTACCTATTTATTTAGGAAATAAATTAAAAGAAGTTACTCCGTCAGAAAAAATTGCTATCGAAAAACTTAAAAAAATTTAACAAACCATCAAATATTCTTATTGTTGGATTTGGTAATGTTGCATACAACATAGATAATGATAAAAGATTAATTAAATTTTCTCATTTTCAAGCACTAAAAGACCTTAATTTAATTAAAAACGTTAAGGCCATATGTGATATTAATATAGATAAGATCAAGTTTCCAAAAAATTTGAGAAAAGTTGCAAAATTCTCGAACTTAAATGATTTAAAAAAAAAATTTATAAGTTTTGATCTTGTAATCGTTTTAGTACCAACATTAAACTACGTAAAAACTGTAAAAAAATTAATTCAAAATTTTAATTTTAAGTATCTAATGATCGAGAAACCAATTACAACCTCTCTTAAAGAGTTTGATGTATTAAACAAATTATTATTTGAAAAAAAAATTATTTTTACAATAAATTACCAGAGAAATTGGGATAAAAACATTAATAAGATAAAAAGTTTTATTGATCAAAATAAACCATATCTTATAAATATTGAAACATCCTCAGCAATAATTCAATCTGGATCACACTTTATCGAATTAATTTTAAAACTTTATCCAAATATACAACCTATGACTTATGTCGACACAATTTCTAATCATAGACTTATTAATAATAAAAAAGATCCAAATGGAGTCATGGTTCTTGGGGATAAACACAATATTATAATTATGAGCTTTTTGTCTAGTTCCAGGAATTATTTTAAGTCTAAAATGATTTTTAAATCAGATAAGAAATATATGATTTATGATGAAGTTAAAGGCGTTATGAGCATCGGAAATGTAAAATTTGACTCTTTGAGGGTAGGTAAAAAATGTGAGTATGATAGTTTGCCAAATAAAATTATAAAATTAAAAAATGATAATCTATTATATAAATCATATATTGAATTATTAAATTTAAAAAAAACAGATATTTTCTCTATTCGAAGAGCACGAAGAGTAATTGAAATCTTTTCCATTTTTAACATTAAATATTAAATGTATTTTAATCAACCTTTCATTACTAAAAAAGAAATAAGTTTAGTTAAAAAAAAATTAGTTGAAAAAAAATTATCTAAATTTATAGGTACTCTTACTAATGATACAAAAAAAATATTGTCATATTCATCTTTAGAAATAAAAAATAAATTACCAGAGCCCAGTTTTCTGGGAGGCGTTGAGGTAAGAGGTTGTGAGTATTTAATTTCAAACATTACTAAAAGAAAATATTCAATACTTTTCAATTCTGCTTCAAGTGCTTTATATTCAGCAATCAAATCATTAGGATTGCCGAGTAAATCAAAAATTGTCGTCCCAGCTGTCTCTTTTTCTGCAACTATATCTGCAGTTGTGGCTGCCAATCATATTCCAGTTATTTGTGATATTGACAAAACTACCACCATGTCTGTTGACTCTCTTAATGAGATTTTAAATAAATTTGAAATCAAAGCAGTCATATTTGTCCAATGGTGTGGTAATCAAGGAAATATAAAAAATATAGCAAAATTATGTTACAAAAATGGTATTAAATTAATTGAAGACTCTAGCCAAGCTACTCTTACAAGAACCTCACACGGTAAATATAACGGCACTTTTGGAGATATAGGTATTTACTCATTTAATGAACCAAAAAATCTTTCTTCAGGCGAAGGTGGAGTCGCAGTATCTAATAATAAAATTTATTCCAAGGCAATGAGACTTACTAGAAATCATGCAGAGGCATATCAGTATTTCAAAGATTATAATAAGTTCAAAAATCATATATCTCCTGGTTATAACTTTAGACCCACAGAATATTGTGCTGCAATTATTAGATCCCAAATAAATAGAAGAAGTATTATTAATAAATATAGAATTAAAAATAATTTAATGATCCAAAAAAAATTAAAAAATCTTCTTATACCAATATGCTCTTACAAAGAATATATACCTTATTCTGCAGGTTATTTTTTATCTTCGGATTGGAAAATATCAAAATTTCAATTAGCTAAAATATTGCAAAAAAGAGGCTTTTCAATGTTTACTGGATATCCGATCGAGCATTGGCAATTGTTTAATGACATAACAAAAAAACATAATTTAAGATTTTTAAAATATTATACAGATAAATTTGTTTGCTTTTTTCAGATTGGTTTTCCTGTATCTAAAAAAAATATTGATGATCTTTGTAATGAGATTATTAAAATATTTAATAATCAAAATAAATATTTGAAAATTTCTCAAAATAAAGTTTTTTCAATAGGAAGAAAATGAGAGTATTAGGTGTAATCACTGCAAGAGGAGGGTCTAAAGGAGTACCAAAAAAGAATATTAAATTACTTTCTGGTAAACCTTTAATTTATTACACGATCAAAGCTGCTCAAGACTCTAAATTTCTAAGTAAATTTTGTGTTAGCACTGACTCTGAAGAAATTAAAAATATTTCAAAATCTTATGGCGCTGAAGTGCCTTTTAAAAGGCCAAAAAAAATATCAGAGGATGTAGATTCAGAATTAGTCGTTGAGCATGCTTTAAATTTTTTTATAAAAAAGGGTTATAAATTTGATGCAGTAATGCTTCTTCAACCTACTTCACCGTTTAGAAAAGGAAAAATAATTGATAAAGCAATAAATTTATTAGATAGAAATAAAGATATTGACTCAGTCATTACAGCAGAAAAAATTGATAGCTACCATCCAGATAAAATGTTTAGATTAAAAAATAAAAAAGTAATTCCATATACCTCTAAGTTTAAAAATAAAAGAGGTGAACCTGTATTAACACTTATAGCTCGCCAGTTATTGGAGGATCTCTATATCCCCGATGGATCAATATTTCTTGTAAAAACAAAATATTTTTTTCAAACTAACTCTATGATATCGGATAAGTGTAAAGTCATCATATCTAAAGGAAATGAAAGTTTTGATATTGATACAGAGCTTGACTTTAAAATTGCAAGTTTATTAAAAATTTAGTTCATTTTTTTTTCAAGATAAATCTAATGTGATTTCCAAGAAACATATCATCTATATATTTTTGGATAATTTTTATATCTTTAAAGTTTTTTATAAATGTTTTAATATTTTTTTCTAATTGGTAGGAGTAAATATCAGCAACATCAAAGCCCATTGTTTTTGAATATAAGATATTAAACTTTTTCTTTATTAAATAGGTTAATGAGTCATTATTAAAAAAATGAAGATGCAAAGGAGGGATTACCAAGTTACTTCTTTCTTTTAAGTAATTAAAAGATACAGAGTTTGAATTAGGTGTATAAATAACTAATAATGAGTTGCTATTCATAATTTTATATAAATTATTTAAAAAACTTTTTGGATCAATTACATGTTCAATAACATCATATAAAGTTATTATGTCATATTTTTTGTATCTTCGATTTTTAAAATCATCAAAAATATTAATATCTAACTTCTTTGATGTAATTTCAGATAATGATTTTGTAGGTTCATATCCCTCAATGTTTTTAAATTTAGTTTTAGCATGTTCAAGCAACCAACCAGTTCCACAGCCATAATCTAAAAAATTTCCTTGTTTTTTATATTTTAAAATTAAATTTATTCTCTCTTTTGCAAATCTTTTAATTCTGAATTTTCTTATTGAGTCATATGATTTTAAAGACTGATTTTGATGATGATTATTTGCATATGCCTCATTTATTTTTTTAGGAATTTTAAAAGAATAAATATGATTACAATTTGAGCAGTTTAAAATTTTAGTATTAAACTTTTCAAATAAAATTTTTTTTTTTTCAGAGTTACATATGGGGCATTTTTTTACTAACTTCCACCCACTTCTTTTATTTATAAATTTGTTTATACTTCTTAAGTAAAAATCATTTTCTTTATGAAAATTTTTCCACCTGAGTTTCTTAAAATCATTTTTATTCATAAAATTTAAAAAAAGTTAGTATCTATTTATTTCTAAGAATATAATAAAGTATGACAAAATATTGTAGTCTGTGTAATAGTCAAGATTTTAAATATTATAAATATTTGAGTTTTTCAAAAAAGACTTTTTATATTTTTCATTATTTTTTATTTTATATTTACAAGATTATACCATTTGCCTTAATTAAATTTTTACCTACAAAAATAAAAAAAATTATTTCATGGGGAATATGGAAGCCTAATTCAAAAATAAAAAGATGTAATTCATGTGGTTTTGGTATTTTAGAAAATATCCCAAATAAATATTCTTTAGAATATTGGTACGAAAATGAAGGACAAACTTATAGTTTGGGATCAAAAAGATTATCAAGAGCTCAAAGTCAATTTAATTTTATTAATGATAATTTAAACTTAAATAAAATAGGATCTATTTTAGATTATGGTTGTGGAAATTATCCTGATTTGATTGAAATGGTAAATATTAAAAACAATAAAATAAATATAAATGTTTCAGATATAAGTAAATCAACTACAGAAATGCTTTCAAAAAAGAAATTTATATCAAAAGCTTATAATGTATTTGAGCCAAAAGATATTCCAGGTAAATTTGATTTAATTATTTTGTCACACATCATTAATAATGTGATGGATTCTTATATATTCATAAAAGAAATTAAATCTTTATTAAATAACGATGGATATTTATTGGTAGAAATAAAAAATTGTAATTTAGATTATTTCGAAAACTGTAAAAAACATTTTCCTTATTTCAATTTTTTTAATAGTACTGCTTTTCAAAAAATGTTAAGTAATTTCGATTTTGATATAATCAAATTAAAATATTATGGACCATCTAATCAGTCTTTTTTTGATGGAGCTGATAAAACTTATGAAGAAAGTGAAAATGGAATGTTTCTTAGATATCTTTTAAAAAAAAAATAATGAATTTGATAAATAAATTATGAGATATTTTACTATTAAGAAATATGTTTTAAATTATTATAATCTAAAATTAAATTCATTTATCTAAATTTTATACATATGCTGATTGATAGAATATTAAATAAAGTTTTCTATAAATTTAATAATTTCAGAATATTTGAGAAATATATTTATAGGCAAGATATTTTAAAAAATTGCCCCAAAAATTTTAAAAAAAAAGTTTTTTTTAGAATTTATATTTGTAGAAAAAATAAAATATTAATTAGTTTAATCCCAAAAAATGCAAATACATCTATTAGGAATTTTTTTAATAATCAATTAAATAAAAAATCTACCGATAATTATTTTTACACAAAACTTTTGAGTAATAATTTCAAAGGCTATACAAAAGTTATTTTTTTTAGAGAACCAACTTCACGATATCTAAGTTATTATTCAAATAAAATCTTTCATAATGAAGATGACTTTAAAATATCAAACTTAATTGATAATGAAGAATACCTTAATAGAATTCATTTAGCTCCTCAAAAATTTTTTATTTTAAATGATTTAACT
>TARA_B100000963_G_scaffold337304_1_pt1 | contig 37066 bp, 26 predicted proteins | sample TARA_B100000963 | Tara Oceans TARA_B100000963 (sample SAMEA2622097) | marine metagenome | biome: marine biome (ENVO:00000447); feature: surface water layer (ENVO:00002042); material: "saline water (ENVO:00002010), including plankton (ENVO:xxxxxxxx)" | depth 5 m | reverse complement strand
TCTTAGTTGCATGGGAAACTCATTGATATGTACATATCATAGCATAAAAAAACCCCCAGTGTAGGGGGTTGTGACACTAAATTAATTGTCATAGTTAAATAATATTGTTTTCGGGCAAACTTTTAATAATCTACTCCAAGTAATAGGTACACTTACAGTTGTCCAACCTTTATTTTTTGCATATTTTCTGTTAGTCATTTGAAATCTATTATTCTCAAAACCTGCTTTGAGTTCTTTTCTTCCTATAAGTGCTGCTTTTTTGTGATATGGCAAAATATATAAAATTCCATCATTTATCTTATGCTCACAAAATGCCCAACCTTTAACTGGTATTTTTCCAGAGTACATTCCAAAATCTTGACTAATAATCTCAGCGAGAAAATCATCCCATGATGCATTTTTATCTCTAAATTTATAATCAATGGTATAACCTTCCTTAACAATCTGTCTATTTGTTTTTTTGACAATATTAAAAGATGCATCAACACCCGCTTTATTTCTAAATTGGGATAGAGAGTCTTTACCATAATTATCTTCAAAAGAATCAAAATCTATTGATAATCCTTTTTTCTCAAACTCTAAATTAAGTGCATGTATAACTGATAGATGTTCTCCACTGTCAATAATTGATTTTTCTTTGTTCACAGATTGATGAAAATCATGCAAAGTATGATTTCTCAAATAAGGTTGTTTCACTGAATATGTCATGATAAGAAGAAGTTTGCTCTTATCATATCACACTATTTTTATTTGTCAATTAGTTTAAAAAATCAAGGACACTTGCAGTTTGACTTTGTAATCTCTCTTCTGTCATCGCATAGTATTCTTTATTTAATTCTACTCCTATAAAGTTTCTCGCACATTGTTTTGCTGCCACACCGATTGCACCACTACCCATGCAGGGATCTAGTACTGTATCTCCTATATTAGAACTTGCTTCAATTAATCTCGACATTAACTTAACTGGTTTTGGTGTTGGATGATCTTTGTAATGTTCTATTGAGTGTCTCCATACAGCAGACTTACAATGCTCATTAAATGTTGCACCAGATTTCTTTCCAAACACACAATTCTCAATGCTCGATAACCATATATGTTGTCCATTCATTGGTGATGGATTTGTTTTTTCCCAAATACATTGCCTAACTGACATTTTATGCTCAATAAGTCTATCCCGAATGTGTGATACTTGTACTGAACCACAAAATATATAAATGCTACCTGATGTCACTCTTACAACTTCATCAATAAACTCATCAAGTGGAAAGGTTATTATATCTGCGTGACTCTTGTCAAGATTTCTAAGTCCACCACTTGTGCGATTGACTTCATCATATGGTATATCTGTCAATGTCATGTGAACACTATTATTTTCTAGTGTCTTCAAAACATTCATACAATTATCATTGTATAACTTTAATTTACTCATTCTACTATTTTAGCATAAAATTAACGGTGATCAAGTTATATTAATATTAAATGAAAGTATTATTCTTATATCTTTTGACTTATTAGGTTGTACATAATGAGTGATCATTGATGGAAAAAAGATAATATCACCCTCATCTACTTTTGGAGAAAATAGTATGACATCTCCTCTTGGATCATTAAAAGGTGCTATAAAAATAGTTGGAATATGTTTATCCTTATTAAATTTTATATATGTTACCGAACTATATCCACAAGGTCCATGATTATGTGGTGAGTGAAATTGAGTTTTATAATATTGTTGAAACCATGCCTCACCCATACTCATTTCATTTAGTTTAGCATCATTTTGGAACTTACGTAACTCGTTGCTTAATATCTTTTCAACATTAGGTTTATAATTTTTATTTCTTTTATTGCCATAATCAGTATAAACATTATCAGCATCGATGTTAGTTAATTGAACATTAGCTATGTCTTGATTTTTAAAATCAATAGTTGAACATATCTCCAGTAATTTTTGTTTTTTCTCTTGCCAATTATCTATTTTATATTGATATAAAGGTATATTAAACATAATTTTGCTCCTGATCAAAGAAAAAGACTTGGTTGTTTCGATATTCATTTGAAAAATATCTTTTATTGGTAATATTCATGCCATGTAGTAATTTATCTCCATCAAAAAATACCAATCTATTGTACTTTGGTTTGAGATGTTTTAGCACTCTAAAATCTTTTTTAAGTCTCCACGGATTATAATGTTCAGATATCATCTTTTTTTTACGTCTCTCGTAGTATATATTTGTTCCATTTTCCTCATCATCTTTATTAAAATAAACAATACCATTATAACCTCCATCTAGGTGTGGCCACCAATGACAATTTTCTATGTCATTAAATTCATGATTATAAAACCTAGTTTGATTTGTAATTATTTCATATTTCCAAGGTTTTTGAGATACTAATTTTCCCAAAAAATCAATGGTGGAATTTAATCTTGCATCAGGTTTAAACATTCTTCTGTCTTCAAAATATACATTATTTTTAGATGGTCTCTCATTCATTTTATGAAGAGGAGCAGGTTTGCTAAACAAAAAATTATAAATGTCATCTGGATACTTGTAAAAATCATCTATGGTGTAAATTATAGTATCATAAAATAATTCTTCCTTTATATTAAGATTATCATTTAGTTCAAACATTACTCACCCCCACTTTCCAATTATCAAAATTCCACTTTTTCCATTGTCCATACTCTTCATCTAATTTACCTTGAGTTACATCTATAAATCTTTGGTCAGGATTAAATGGAAGTGACTTCGCATACTCCCAAAAAGGTGTATCATATTTTGAACCATATTGATAATGCCATAAAACAATATTCTGTGTTTCTATCATTTCACTTTTTATGTTTTGATTACACTCTTCAAATGAAAGTTTTTTAAATATACCATCCCAAGCACATTTACATAATCTATGATACATGCCAACAGCTGTTGCTTCCATCGGTTCAATAAAACCATACATATTTCCTTGAAGAATTGTTCTCTCTCCAAGTCTAAAATCTTTTGCGACATAATTACTAAATTCTAGTGTATCTGAAATATAATCTAAATTAAATCTAGAGGTAAAATCATCTATTGCATCTTGTTTTTTTGTTATATTATTATTAAACAAATATCCATAGGATACACTATCTTGATTTGGAATAACAAATGTCCAACCATTAGGTGTAGCTACGCATCTTGTGTAAATTAATTTAGAATTTCTCTCAAATTTTTTAGATAATAAGACAGAGTTTAGAGGGTTAATTAAATCCTCATAATTTTCCAAATCACGGTTATGTCTTCCTCTACAATCAAATATGACATTTGCGTCAATCTCTTTCTCTGGATCTGTTATAGTTTGTTCTACAACATCAAAGAAACCAGACTTTAAAACTAATTCTGATAACTTTTTAGGAACAAAATGTATACCCATATCATTCCACAAAAATGGATGGAAAATTTTATCTTGTTTTTTACCCCAATTCTCATATAGAATACCACTCTTAAATGTAGCACCTATTGGGTTATTATACCAGTTTATATCTAGTGCATCAGCAATCAATTCTGGAACTGTCAAAGTAGTTCCCTGTCCTACTTTCTCGATGGGATGATATTCTGGACTATGGTATATCTTTATTTCAAAATTATGTAAATCACCACCATCTTTTAGATGTTTATAGAAATGTAATGCAGTAATACACCCTGCATTTCCAGCACCAACGATTGCTATTTTATATTTCATATAAAAAAGACGAGAGTCAATCTACTTGTTTCCATATCAACACCAAATAAATCTGTTGGAGCATGAGTATAATAGGATGGATAGGTCACAAATCTATTAAATTTATTTTCTATGTGATTATCTTGGTCATCAATTACGATTGTGGTTCCAGTTTTTGGTGGTGGATTAGGGTTGAGATAAATGATACCCGCATATCTAGAATTATCAGTGTGAAATTTATATAAATCAAAATCCTCTAATGTTGTTTTTGTGTTGTTCAATGTGGTATGAAAATAAAAATTACCCTCTTCTTTATCAATTTCAAATTGGTAGAGTTTCATCAATTCATTTCTAATTTTCTGACAAGAAAACTCTAACATGTCATTGTTAAACTCTCGTAACTCATCGGTTCGATATCCTTTCCATCCAACATCATAAGTCATTTCCTCAGGAGTGTAAAATCTCGTGGATAACGCTAAGTCTCTTAATTCCTCTGCATTGTCAAAGAAATTATCTTTTGTATAAACAAATCTCATAATAACATGATACTACAAAAATGTTTGATTGACAAGTGTAATATATATGTTATGATACATAGAGTATGAAAATGTATGGAAAAAGTTGAAGTTAAATTTAATCAAACTCCATTTCCACATGTAGTTATAAAAAATTTTTATAATGATGATGAACTAAAATTAATTTGGCAAGAGTTAGATTTTTTAACATATCCAAATAAATTAGTCCCTGCAAAGGATTATGGGGGAATAGTTGGTGCCACAAATGCTCTCGCACTTCAATTAGATTCATTATATGGAGAAAATAGACAAGTATCAAATATTTTAAAAGTAAACAGAAAATTATTTGATTCAGATTTAAGTGGTCTAATATCTGGATTAGGTGGAAGTTTTACAATTTATGGTAAATCAAATGATGATGTTACAAAAGTTAGATATTATCATGATGGAGAATATTATGAAGCGCATACAGATTATACTATGCACTTTTTAGCATTTTCATATTTTTATAGAGAACCAAAAAAATTTACGGGTGGAGATCTAGTATTTCCAAAATATAATTATGAATTTAATTGTGAAAATAATTCTACAATAATAATGCCCGGTTGGGTTGAGCATAGTGTATCAGAAGTAAGTATAGAAGATTCTGAATATTATGATGGATGGGGTAGATACGCAATAACTAGTTTTATAAATTGTAGAGATTTATAATTAAGAAACTCCAGTGTCAGTAGTTGATCCGAAAGTGTTAGGACTTCCTATTAAGGTAAATGACACTCCACTTGATTTTCTTATAGCAGAACCATTACCGGCACCATTACCACCATTAGTTGTAAATGGATCTTCATGTCTACGTCCACTTAAAAAAGAAGCTGCTCCATCTCCACCTTTTGTGGCATTGAATTGTGCACCATTACCACCTCTTCCACCATTGATGGCAGCATCACCTCTTGATGTTTTTTTTGCACCGAGTGTGCCTAAACCACCTGTTGTTAAACTACCATTACCACCATTAAATGCTGCCCCATCAGGACTTGTTCCACCTGATCCTGCAGGTTTACCTGCTCCTCCACCACCACCACCTCCGGCACCGATAACCTCAGGTCCTCTTCCAGCTCCCCATCTGCTTCCTTCTTTCTTGGTGTCACCACCACCACCTGCTCCTCCACCACCAAATCCAGCATAAATTTTACCACCTGTGGTTTGAATTTTTGTTCCGTTATATTGAACACCTAAAGCACTTGTTCCTTGTGATCCATTAAGACCAGATGATTGCCTTCTACTATCTCCACCTTCACCACCAGCTCCCGTAATATATCCATTTGACCCAACCTCAACAAGGAGTTCAGTTCCGGCAATCCAATTTCCTGTTCTCAAGGCACAATGTTGAACATTATTTTTTTCCGATCCTATATTCTTATTTACATGAATAATAACTTTTTTACCATTTGTTGAAGATGGTTTTGCGTTAGTAGGAGAACCAACAACAACATATCTACCATTTGCATTTGAGGAGTTATACTTATCAGTTTTTGCATTAATACGATTTTGATTATTAGTATAAAAATCAATGATTATATTTTGTTTGGCACTATAGAAATTACTAAAACTTATCGGTTGATTATCAACTGGAATATTACTATTTGCATTTTTACCACAACCGTCTCTTGATAAGGAAACTTCACTTAAGTCACCTATATTCAAATTGTTCATTCTATACTTACCAAGAGATCGTTTAGAGTTTTGCCCAAATTCATTTTCAATTTCAACAAATGATAATGAATTCTGAGGAACTCCACCAACTAAATTTGCACCTTTAATAGCCATGATCCCTCCTTACGCTATAGAACAACACTTGTAACGGTCTCCCATTCAGTGCCATTATAAAATTGTAATTTTCTGAGTGAGGTATTGTAAATGAATCCTCCACCAAGTGTGCTTTCTGATGTTAGTTCTGCTGTCTGTCCTGCAGATACCAATGGTAGTAAAATAAATTTCTTAGTTGTGTTTACTCCAACAACATCTGAAACATCTAGTATACAATCAGGTTGAGTTGAACCAATACCGATTCTCCTGAATGCTGCATTTCCTGAAATACAATCCAACGCAACGGATTCTGTTATTATTGTTGTATTAATACCAACTTTCGCAAATGTAGAAATTCCTGAATCTGTGAATACATTTCCAGCAAGATCTCCTGTGACATTACCAGTTAAGTTTGAATTTATAGAAGAAACATTTAAATTTCCACCTATTGTTAGGTCATCTGTAACATTTGCAGCACCAAATACACTTTGATTTCCTTCTACAGATAAATTTCCTCCAATAGATGATGAACCTCCGACCTGTAAATTAAATTCAGGATCTGTAACACCTATTCCTAAACTACCTTGATTTGTAAGAGTTAATAATGGTGAAGTATTAGCACCTCTAAACCAATTAAAATTACCTGTATCAACACCAACTAAATTAGCATCTAAGTAAAAATTAACACTACCACTATCATTATTAACTAAATCTAGTGATCTCCTAGTGCTATATGGGAATCCTTCATTCTCATTACCATATCTAAGTGATGCAAAGTATGTTGATAATCCTGATGTTCCACCATTTAAACTCGCAATCTGCAATTCATTAAATACAGAGACTCCAGCTCCAATGGTTTTAAATTTTTCAATTCCATCATGGTGCAATCTTACTTCAGGAACACCACCTGGATTATTTGCTGTGATTGCTGCTTTAGATCCATCTTCATTTTTAAGATCAAATGTATCAGTTAGTAGAATTAAATTAGTGTTATCAAATGTTGTCCTAAAATCATTAGTATCTGGTTTATGAAACATTACTACTTCATTACTATTTCCAAATACTGCCTTTGCGTTATCATTAAAAAATACATGTGTTCCAAATCCGACTGTTGCACTAGAACCTACATTTATTTTACTACTAAATGTTGAGATGCCGGTAATATTTAATGAACCACTCACATCAACACCCGAATCAGTGGTTTCTAATCTTTTAATGTTATTAAAAAATAATGTTGTTGCAGATCCGACTGTAGCGGTCAGATATGATTTATCACCAGTTCCACTTCTTAATTCAAGATTATCAGAAATTATTTCAAATTCAGAATCAATATCACTTGTTAATTGATTAGCAGGTGGTGTGACGGTGGTATTGTGTGCAAGAGAAAAATCTGACGAATTTCCAAATACTACCTTTACGTTATCATCAAAAAATACATTTGTTCCAATACCGACTGTTGCACCTACACCAGTGATTATATCACCACTAAATGTAGAGGCACTAGAAAATGTTGTTATCCCCACTACATCTAAATTATCATCAATAATTGTTTGACCTGTCGCAGAATCGAGTGTAAGATTACCAGATGCAGTGTCTATCTCACCATCATTGTCCGAGTTTGCTATTCTTATTTCACCAATGTGTGCTTCAGAAAATGGTTTTACAGATGATCCAATATACGCTCCCTCATCTTCATCAGGTAATATACCTGTCTTTATCTGTACTTTATCAGCAAATGTAGAAACTCCTAAAACATTTAGTTCATCTCTTACTATTAAATCATGAGTTGTTGTAAGTCCTGTCACCACCAATTTTGTTGAAACAGTTGTTACTCCACTTATTAATACATCACCATTTGTTATTCCAACACCTGTAGAATTTCTTGGATTTGATCCTATTTGTAAATCAAAAACTGGATTATCTGTTTTTATACCAACTTTCGCAGTAGTTGACAAAGATCCTGCTTGTTGAACAAATCCATCAGTTGCAATTGCAACAATTCCATTTAAGTTTCCAGCATCTCCAACAAATTTAGTAGCAGTTATAATTCCACTTGCAGCATCTATAATTATATTTGCCCCTACCGAAACGGCAGCACCAACATTCACACCTGATGTGGTCAAAATACCAGATATATCAGCATTTCCACGAACGTCTAGTGTCTTTGATGGAACAGAAGTGCCAATTCCAACGAGACCACCTTGAGTAACGACAAAATTGTCATCATCTACCTGTACACCATTTTGAAAATTAAATGACTTTGTATAATTAGACATATTTGTTTTTAGTTATTTATTTGTTTTTCAAGAGCATCAACCTTGGCAGATAATTCTTTTATTGCCTCAATCAATAATGGAGTTAATTTTTCATATTGAACTGTCAAAAATTCATTGTTACTTGGAGCAGGTTTAATTATCTCTGGTAATATTTTTTGAACATCTTGTGCTGATACACCTGCATGAGATACTTTAGTATCGAATCCTAACGATGCACCAGTCTCATTAAAATTAAATGTGAATCCATTTAGAGATTTAACTTTATCTAAAGCATTGACAATATTAAGTCTATTTGTTTTTAACCTATCATCAGAAGCAAATGCGACTACATCACCATCGAAAGCAGCTTCTGGTTGCCCATCACCATCAAGTTTAAATGTAGCTATGGTTTGATCAGCACCATCAGATTTTTTGGAAGCAATTCTCCATTGACCAAGATTGGTAGTCATCTGAAGAACTGCGATACCATCATTACCACCAGCTGAGTGAATATCTCCAGAATCTACAGTATCACCATTTAAGGTAATCCCTTTCTTACCAATTATAGTGTCTGTAACTGTGGCAAATCCAGAGATATTTAAACCAGATGTGGTTGCTTGTGCCCTAGACGTACTATCACTATCAAATAATTCATCAATACCACTTAAGTTAGAAGCATCTCCATATAGAGAATCAAAATATCCATTGGCAAATCTAACAGTATTTGTTCCTATATCTATAGAGCTATCAGAATTTGGTAGTATATTTCCAGTAACTGTGGTGCTTCCAGTTATATTAATTCCATCTGTTGAGGCAAGTATTCTTACTGTATTTTCACTATCCACTAATCGATCAGAATTAATACCATCTAATGTTGATCCATCTCCAAAGAAGTTAATTGCAGTTACTGAACTACTCGCAGATACATTTGTCGCAGATACATTGGTTGCTGTTAAACTTTCAGTTACTGTGACTCCCGAATCAGATGTTTCTAATCTTTTAGTATCATTAAAGAATAGGGATACAGATCCACTTTGTTCAGCTGCTATTAAATTCGCATTGTCATCAGCATTATTCACCCTAAAAGAACTAGTTAATAATTTTAATTGCCCAACACCAGCATCTGCAATTACCGAATTGGTGCCTGAGTGATACACCTGTAAATCATTAGAATTACCGAATAATACCTTACTATTATCAGTAAATTTAATTGATGAACCAGAACCAACATTAACTGTTCCAGCAATACCAACACCACCATCAATGACTAATGCTCCAGTTGTAACATCGGTTGAATCTTTTTGATTATCTGATGGTTGTATTTTTACATTATTAAGTATGTTTATTTTTTCATTGAAAGTAACGGGACCATCAAATCTTGATAAAGAGGTGTTTGACTTACCACCCTCAACAAGTATTCTTTCCTTAACAGTGACCTCATCAAAAATCACACTTAATCTAGAGGCATCAGCTCCAGTAATTGTGGGTATTGGGACATCAAAATTAATTTCTTCACCGGTTGTTGCAGATTTTTTATTATTCCCTATATAAAAATCACCCTTATCGTTCATACCCGTATAAACAACAGCACCGGCAGATCTCTCTTGAGATTGAGATAAGAACTCTTCTTTCTCAGTTAATGTTTTTATCTGTACTTGTGGTAGAGCAGTCGAATAGTTACCAGGACCATAACCAAGATATTCAAATGTATGTCCGGAAGCTCTTAATATTGATGGTCTATGAAACTCGATTGGTAACGGTTTTATTTTTTGAATCAAAGATCCATTATCATGAACTGCTGCTGATGTTCCTAAAACACCTCTAATGACTGTTACTTTATCATCTTCTGATCCACTCAAACTATTTTTTGATACTCTCATTATCTCATCATCAATTAAAAGATAAGATCCATAACTAAATCTGTTTAATATGCCTGATTTATCATTTAAGAGAGTTATTCTTATCGTACTACTTGAGACAGTAGCACTTTCTGCCAATTTTCCAAATTCATTACCTGAAATAGGAATTCCTCTTACTGATAAATTTTCTGCGTCGATATCAGATGTCGAATTATTTGCAGAATATCCATGTTTAAGAACAAACCCATTTGATAAAGTACCATTGTCAAGATCGGTTATCGCAGTAAATACTGTCGTACTAATTCTTGATTTAACGATAAATGTTCCTATATTATTATTAGAATTATCATTATATTGAAATCTATTACCAACAACTAATCCATGAGGATTTGTTGAGGTAAATGTCGTTAAAGAGTTAGATGTTACGGCAGTTGATTGAACTGATGGACTAACAATAAGTGCGTATTGATCTGTGGTAATTTCATTATCACCAGTTGTTCTTGCAATAGCAATTGTATTTCTTGATGGGACTGAATGTAATCTGACGTGACTATCTGTTGTAATACCCGAACCAGTGAATTGGAATGTTAAATTGCTAGTTAAACCTGAAAGTAAACTAACACCAAGTCCAACATTACCTTGATCAAATTTATCTTTAATTCTTCTTTGATCATTACCACCACCAGATCCAATGATTGCTGCATCAATATATGCAACACTACCAGATTGATACCCACTTCCTGAATTGGTTATATCAACACTTACTATCGAACCACCTGAAATAATAACTGATGCTAATCCTCCATTCCAATTTGAATCGTCAGCAATACCTGTATTCGTTAGAATTTTGACATTATGAAATGTTCCATCATTAAAACCAGCGGTGACAGAATTTAATTTACCAGTTGATATACCACTCAAATCATGATTTTGAGCAAAAGTAACTGTGGATATACCACCAGATAATGTTGAGATATTTGTTATAGTTAAACCTATTCCTAATTTTTTGGTGATTAAATCATTTGTCTCACGAGTTATACTTTTTTTCAAATCATTTGTAGTAACATCACCTAATGGGTTTCTTAAGGCAAATGATTTTGAAGAAAGTGGATTATCGTCAGAATTATCACGATCTAATTGAGGGTATAAATCAACAACATTTTGACCATATTTTAGATCACTAAATTCACCTGAAGATGTAGTTACAGAATAACTTGCATTTGATGGTATAAGATGATATATACCATCTTGTTGATTTGGTATATGATCAGATATTTTAATATTCCTGTAAGTATAAATGTTAGATTTTAAATCTGTTCTTTCAAATCTAGGTGATGATGTTGCACTACTCTTATCAAATGAGTTTGTTACCGAAACTGGAATAATTCTACCAGGATTATATGTAAATGAAAGAGAATCTGGTATATTTTCAACTGTGAAAGTTCCATTAAATCCACTATTTGCTGCTCCAACGGAATTTGTTGTGTCAGTAGCATTTTTTATGGTAATTAAATCACCTTTATTTAAATTATGAGGTCTCTCTGCAGTAATACTTACAATTGAAGATCCATCAAAAGTACAAGAGGATATAAATCTTGGATTCCTATCGAAGAAAAAATCTTCCCTAGTTAATTCTGTGTCAGATGATTTGATAGTAAGGTCAATATCTGTTCGGATGCCAGTAGTCGTAGATTCTTGTAAAATAAAACTACTTTCTGGATTTTTTGAATTTGTAAGTTCTTTAGGTATAGTAACACGAAGTTTATAAACCTTATCATCAATACTCCTTGTATCACTTATTCTTTTAACAAATGAAATTTTAGTTCTATCACCAATACCAGCAACACCTCTACTTTCAATTTGTTGAAAAATTTCATTATTATCAGAAGTTGTAACATACCAATTAGAATTGTCACTGTCAAATTGTACTGGATGTCCAACTTCTCCGGATATTTTATCAACTACTCTACTTTTTGCTCTTAGATTTTGTCCTCCTATTACATCTAATTCAGAATTATTAAGAGCATTTTGTAATGAAGCAGCTACTTTGAAATTGACAGCATCAATTTTTATAACATAATATATGACTTCACCTTTAATATTTTCTGGCAAATCTCCTACATCACTAAAGAATAAAATTTTCTCACCTGTTTCAAACTTATGTCCTGTAGGAACGTTAAATATATTATCTGAGGGTGTTGTTAAAGTGATATTTTTTTCGGAACTTGTAGTTCCATCAGACATTAAGATATTTGATGAGTAAATTGTTTCCTCAATTTCAACAAATAACGGATCAATAAATTTTGCACCTATTTTAAAACCTTGAGTTAAAGCAGGTGGAGTATTTCCAATATCATCAAATCCAAATAAGTATAATCTATCTTTATTTGAATTATTTCCTCCCCCCGTAGATGTTGTGGTAGTTAGTCCCACATCAATTGATAACCAATCTATATTATCTACTTTATCATCAATAGATTTTGGTGGTATAATATGAGTTAAAAAAGACGTGTTATCAGAAGCAAAAGAATTCTTTTTGAATCCATCAGATATTAGTGCTAATTGTCCAAAGTTTGAGTTTGAGTTTGTTATAGATGCATCACCACCAGACAATGCCTCAAAATGTTTATTATATCCTATCGCAAATACAGATACTATTTGAAGAATTGCATCTTTTGATATTTTAATATGACATGTTTCCCATCCACTTCTATAGATTGCTCCTGAATCCAAGTGATATGCTGTTTCAGGATTTGTAGATGATGATTCTAATGCTAAATTATCACCAAATACTGGATTTGCATCATTACCCTCATAATCTCTATTTGATGGGATATACTTAACAAATGCACGATCATCTTTTTGAAGTGAGACCCCAGTAAATTGTGCGACAACCATTGAACGGAATCCAGATGCTTTGCTGCCATCAGCATGAAGACCATTCATTCCATAAACAGATCTCATTGATATGTTAAAGATATATGGTGAAGCACCTGTAACTGTATCAGTTTCTATAACCACTGTTCCACCTGGATTTCCTGAGGCATCACCAGGTGTCTGTAATTCCAAATCGAAATTTGGTAATGCGTAATTAAATTTCTTATTATTTAATGGATCTACAAAAGAAACTTTGGTTGAAATATTATATGCTTGAGGTGAAACACCTTTTATTTTAATTGGAGTTCCTACAGATAAACCATGTGGTGTCGTGGTTGTTACGGTCACTTTATTTGACGGAACACCTGGAATATCACCTGAAACAATAGTTTCAATGCTAATTGGATCATCAGCAAAAGCACCCACTATTTCCCATTCTGGTCTTTGTTTAGCAAAACCATCAGAATTTGATGGGAATTTTTGATCTATGTCACGATTTGATGCTGCATTATACGCATTTGATAATTTAGCATAATACATGTCAAGATCTGTCAATCCCGATCTGTCAAATAAATTTACACCATCGGCATATTCAAAAATAGTTAATTTATGATGTGAAAATACAGGTTTTACTGTAAATGCGGATCCAAAATTACCATTATCAGTGTAAACTAATTTATTTTCATCTCCATCAAAAACACTAAATTGCCAAAAATAGCAAGTACCAGTTATTCTGAAGATGGCACTTTTTGGATCTTTATCATATGAAGTTGTAGGATTAGGAACATATTTCGGTCTTATTCTTGTTTTTCTTAAATCTAATCCAACAATTGATGTTCCTCTTGGAACGATAACTCCACCATGCACGGAGTTAAACTTATATAAAATATTATTTTCTTGACTTAAATCAAAAGTTGAATCATTTGTTAAGTTAAAAATATTTGCATTAGGTAGCACCGCACCATTTGGTCCTGATTCAATTGCTTTGGCAATACCACTTTCATTCTTAATACCAAAACCTGGTCGGTTATCTATTTCATGTTGACCAGGCATTAATAATATAGTTGTTCTCTCAATCAAATCATTATCATTTCCTTTGACATATGAAAATCTTGCAGACTCTAAAAGTGCTCTCTGTATTGTTTTAAATGGTTTTGTTAGAGAATTACCTTCGTTTGTTATACTATCAGTCGCATCAATATCACTTGGACTAACATAAAGTATTCTTCCATCAACGTTCTTTAAAAAATTCTCTAATTTATTCAGGGGCATGGGTATCCTGACTACTTATACTATATTTTATTTATGTATGATCTGTGGACTACTTTTTTTCGGATAATTGAGCAAACTCAATTTTATCCTGTTCTAATTGATTACAAACATCAAGCACACGGAGAAATTCATCAGGTGTATCACATTCGACAAGTCTTTGCGAACCATTTTCACTAATTAAAAGAAAAGATCGAGAAGTCATGTCAACAACTATTCTTGTTAAAAAATCCTCTTTCATATACTGTTTTTCTTTATCTTACCACAGATCATAACAAAGTCAATATTATTTAGTGCTTTTGAGTTCGTCAATTTCACCCTTTAATTCCTTGATTGCCTCAATTAAAAGTGGTATAAGTTTCTCATACATAACAGCCTGAGTTCCATCATGCCTAGTGGTCGATATACCAGGTAGTCCAAGTGTAGCAATCTCTTGTGCAATAACACCAGTGTCATGATTTCCTCGTTTATCATCGGTTGATTTTTCATTCCATGTAAATGTATTACCACTTATTGAGGAAACTTTGGCAAGTGCATTTTTTATAGGAGATATATTATCTTTTAATCTAATATCAGAACGTCGGAATGCTGTAATGTCACCATCCACACGAAGATCACCGGTTCTTGGATTAACTTGAAGTCTACCATCATCATTTATTAGTAAATCTTCTGAACTTGAGTTTACTGCAAAAGTAAGATTACGAAAACTATTTTGATTATTGTTGGTTAAGTCTACATGACCATCACCCGAGCCACCAGTTATGGTAATAGTTTTAGTTGTACCATCACCAGAGGCAGTAACTACATCTCCAGTAAACTTTAATATTTCAGTGTTACCAGCAAGAACGGTATCTTCATTTTGTACCTGTAAACCAGGTATAGTAATTTCTTTAACAAAAGCAACAAATCCATTATTTTTTGCCTCAACACCTCCTCCTCTGAAATCAATAACTTGGGCACCAGTTGTCAGAGATACACCTTCATCCTGAACTGTAATCTCACTCGAATCAGCTCTTAAATCAGTTCCATCTATTTCTAATCCAGTGCCAACTGTTAAATATTTTAATTTATCAGCAGATTCATCATAAAATACGATTTTATCTCCAACTGCATCTTTGGCTTTTAAAGAAGCACCATCAAGTTCAAAAACTTGAGTAACTGTATCATCCAGTGTTAAACCACCCGCAGTAGCACCAGTAATTTTTAATTTACCACCATTAATTCGTTGAACTGTTACACTTCCTGAACCCTCAAGTTGAACATCATCATCATCACCCGATGTAGATAATCTCAAAAGAGGATCAAAATTTGTAGGTAAACCCTCATCATTTAGTGATGGTTCAACTGAAAAATCATATTTTGTGTCCGCATTAAGTCCCCATGCCCAGTCTCCACTTCCATCTGCCACTGGTACATATCCATCTTGACCAGTAGAATCACTTGAATCAACAATAGAATCGGGTTTAATTTTTGGTACAAATAATTGATTATTGTTTGGATTATATAATAAATTAGTATCAGCTGATATGGTTTGAACAGTGCTGTCTGGAGAAGATTCTACAAAAGTGATATGGTAACTGACATTTTCAGATGCAAGTGCTACATTAACTTTTTTAGCACTAGTTGCTTCTCCATCAATTTCACCATAAAATTTGTCTGCGTATACCTCTTCCCACGTTAAATCTGAATTACCGAGAGTATATTTGCTTGCTTCATTTGGTAATATACTGCTGTCAACCTTCGCATTAATGGTAAGAGTATCAGATGTTGCATTTCCAAGATCAGTATTACCAATAACTTCTAAATCCCCTGCTACTTTTAGATTATTTGATGCTTTTACAAGAGGTGCCGTTAATAATATATCATCACTTCCATCATTTAAGTTTGCAATTTCAAGTCTCGTTTTCTCACCAGTTTCTCCCTTCCTGTAGTAACGTATGTATGCCTCATCACCAGATCCACCAAATGCATTAGGTTTCCATTGAATACCAACACTAGAACTATTTCCTTCCTTTGGTTGAATCACATTTTCTAATTCAACCTTATCATTGAATGTTGATATACCTGACGTTACGACTATACCACCTTCTGTGACTCGTAAACCCTTTCCAGCTGTAATTATACCAACTGCATCTACATTTGTCACATTTTCATATTCTAAATCACCTGTAAGTCTTATATTACCATCAACAAATAACTCAGTTTCTGTTTCTGTACTTGTAAATTGTAATTTACTAGAAGTCTCTAACTTTCCAACAATGTCGTCAGCATTTTTAGTAATAAAAACAATCTCATTCTCTGCAAGATCTTGAACTGTCAGAGTGTTAATGACTGCACCACCTTGAATATTGGCTCCTTCATCGACATCAAGAATATCAATATTTGCAGTGCCATCAATATATAAATCTTTCCATTGCCTATTTGACAAACCCAAATCAACTGAATCGTCATTTGTTGGTATCAAAGAGCTGTCAAATCTACCTGTTGCAGTGATTGAGTCAGAACTATTATTACCAAGATCTACATTACCATTTACAACTAGATTATCTCGTATGTCTACACTGGCATTAATATCAACAGCACCTCCAAATGTTGATAAACCAGTTACCTCTAAACTTCCAGTAGTAAATACTAATTGAGTATCTACAAGTGTTCCATAGAATTTATCTGCATAAATACCATTCCATTGTTTTTCTGTTGACCCAATATCTTGTTCATTCGCAGTAGAACCAGGAAGTAAATTACCTTCTTTATCAATACTTAATTTTTCGTCGCCACCAGTTGTAAAACTTAAACTTCCTGCACCTTTTAATGTAGTGCCTCTATGGAACTGCATTCCCGCTATATCGGAATTATCAGTTTCATAAAATAATCCAAATTTACCCTGTGATGCACCAGTGGCGTTACTACCTGTTTGATTTACAAATTGTATTCTAAATTTATCATCGTTTCCTCTCGTCATTATTGCCTGAATTTCATTGTTAGTATTACCACCGACATCTAATATTGCTTTTGGATCATTAATATTAATACCAACCTTTTCATCAAAAATTCCACGACCTTCAACTTTGACAACTGTGAGAGATTCAGATCCTCCAATTATAAATCCATCTTTGGAACTTGGTGCCACATCATTATCACCATGTCTATATCTGATATGACCTATTTCATTATAATCAGTATTATCAGTACTAAACCTAATTTGAGCACCATTAGTTGGATTATTAGTTTCTGATTTTATAAAAATTCCGTCATCATTTTTGAAAGTTGATGATGCGTTTACGGTGAGAGTATCTGAAGTCGCATTTCCTAATGTTGTATTTCCATTTACAACTAGATTATCACTAATGTCTACACTGGCATTAATGTCAACAGCACCTCTAAATGTTGATAAACCTGTTACATCTAAACTTGCAGTAGTAAATTGTTTTTGAACATCTATAAGGTCTCCGTAAAAATTCTGTGCATAAACCCCTAACCATTGATTACCCGTAGATCCAATATTTTGAGTTTTACCACTATCAGGAAGTAAATGACCATCGGAATCGATTTTAAGTCTTTCAACAAAGGAAGTCGAACCTTTATAATATCCACCGAATGTTATTTCAGAAGTTTTGTCAGCAGCTGTTGTATTAAAAAATTCTATTCGACCAGAACTTCTAGATTCATATGATTGTGTTGGAGTATCAGAATTACTGTATATAAGATTAGAGGATAGTCCACCTTTCAATGCATCTCCGTAACTATAAAGTCCTATTCCATTTTTATTATTAGATCCTGAATGAGTAGTGTTACCAGTAAATACTGTAACTGCATTAGTATATGTTGGAGCACTTGCTCTTACCTCAAAAATAGAATTTGGGTTTGCAGCGTTGATACCAACATGACCAAGTGATGTAATACGAACTGTCTCAAGAGATTCCGATCCACTATCACCACCACTATGAAAGGTCAGTGTATTATTTTCTGGAACTCTAAATCTTGGACCACCAGTATTTAATTGTATCTCTGGATTAGTATCAGAGAGTTTTATATTGCCAAATACATCAAGTTTTGTTGCTGGTTGTGTGCTTCCAATACCAACATCACCTAATATAATAGAGTTTTTTAAAAATAAAGATTCTTCTGAAAATGTTGAAAAACCAGTAACACGTAAATTTTTTGTTGTTGTTATACCAAGAACATTTAAATTTGCTATTGTGGCTATTCCTGTTACATCTAATCTCTCTACCGATGTTTCTTCAACTGCAATTTCTTCAGTGCCTATAATTTTTTTAATGTATAATTTATTCCAAGATCTAATATCATCTCCTAAATCATATCCTCCTACAGCTGCATCAACCTCTGGTATTAAACTAGAATCGACAGTGGTGCCCACCTGTAAACCACCTGTCATTGAGGTCATACCACTTATCTTCACACCTTCATTAGTGGTTTCAAATTTAAGATCTGTCGCATCTCCATTTGCATTAAAAAATAATCTTGAAGCACCCCCTTTTGTGAAATCTGCCAGTTGCTTACCATTTTCATCCTCAATCTCAATGGCATCTGCACTCATCAAGGAAATTTTCTTAGATGATCGAATAATACTCTGATCCGTTACTGAATCATGATATATTCTTAAATCATCGTCATTACCAAAAACTACTCGTTTATCATCAGGAATAAATACTGAATCTCCAAGACCAACAGTCGCACCAGCGGCTACGAAAACATTACCTCTAAAAGTTGAAAAACCAGATTCAACTGAAATTCCATCATTAAATGTGGATAATCCTACAAAAGTTGATAATCCAGTGACATTAGCACTACCAGCTGTTATGTTCCTAAGAACTATATCCTCCTTAACAAATAAATTATCTCCTACAAAAAGATCTCCCCCAGTTGTCGTAATGCCACCACTAGACGCAAGAGTAGTTGCACCACCAACAGTTAAATTTTTACCAACTGATAGTCCCTTTTCAATACCAATACCACCTTGAGTGATAATTGATCCGGTATCTTTTGTAGTTGAATCATCAGAATTATCGACAAATATTACATCATTAGCTGTTATTGTATTTGTTGCTGACTCTAAAATTAAATTCCCATTTGTTGACTCAATTTTAGTATCATTTATTTTTATTTTGTCAACTTGTAATTCTCCAGCGTATGTACCAACACCTGTAACAAAAATATTTTTTGTTGTCGTAAATCCAGTAACATTTAATTTATCTGTAATAGTTCCAAAACCAATAAGTGCATTATCCGCAAATAAACTAGTTGTGGTGGTAATTCCTAACGTTGCGATACCAGAAACATCAATTTGAACAAAATTATTTTCTATTGTTGTAATTTTATCTGATTGTATTTCTTGTGTTGCAGTAAATATTCCTGTTACAATCGCACCCGTTTCTGCAGTTTCAAATTTTTTAGCTCCTCCGTCGTGAAATAGACCGACTCCACCCGATTTTTCAAATATTGCTATATTAACACCATTCTCATCTTCAATCTCAACCTTATCACCACTCATTATTGATATTATTTTACTTTCTGCTTTAATAATAGATTGATCAGATGTTGAATCGTGATATATTTGTAGGTCTAAATCTGTTCCGAAAACTGCTTTTGCATTATCTTCAAATTCTAAAGCACTTTCGGATATGTCCCATTCAGCATTATAATTTGCTCCTTCAAATCGCACATCTGTCTCAAAATCTACTCCACCATTTTCAATAGAGGCAGATAAAATTCCTGAAACTCTCAGATCAGAAAATGTGTTTATTCCTGTAAATCGAGTATTACCTAAAACATCAAATAAAACTTTTGGTTGAGTGCTACCGAGTCCAACTCTATTAGTCGTTTCTACATACACAAAATTAGATGCACCGTCTAGTAATCCACTATCATCATGAAATTGTATATTATTAAACGTTCCACCAGCACCAACAGATAAAGTTTCGACATTTGTATATTCAAGACCACCAGTTTCATTTCTTTTTAGGACTTGACCATTTGCACCTTCATTATTATTTGCATCAAAAAACTTATTTTCTAAACGTATGTTACCTAATATGTGGAGATTTTGTGTTGGTGCAGTTGTTCCAATTCCAACTGATGCAACTCCCACTGTAGAATCATCATAATTAAAAAGTGTTGCTCCCCCAAAGTCTCCATTCTTATTAAACAACAGTTGTCCATCAGTTCCTGGTGGATCCACACTTAATGTTACTGCAACACCAGGATTCGATAACCCAGTCCTATTTCCAATAGCAGTAATAATATTCCCTCTAAAATCTAATTGAGTTGTGCTACTTAGTCCTCCAACTAATACTCCCTCCTCAAAAACACTAACTGAACCAGGTATAATTCCTCCCTCCACTGGAACCCAAAATCTTTCACCAGGAAAACCTTGGACAGAAATTATTTGAGATCTCTGCCCAACTGGTATATTTGGTGATGTCCCTCCTGCTGGTGGGTCTGCTAAATTAGGTTCAGCTTGCTCTAATCCAAGAAATTGATATCTATCAGTGCTTAGAAAAGCTTGACCTGTTCTTTTTACCCTTCCACTTAAATACTTTGCCATACTATGTTGCTGTACTATTCTCTAAAATACTACAGATAAATTCCATCTGAAGTGGCCCAACCAATCCACCTGTGGTTGTCGTTCCTACATTCACAGTAAAAGTATTAAGTCCAACAACTGTTATAGGTATATTATTACCATTTGCTGCAGGATCTGTTGATCTTGGATATGATTTTTCTTTAAAATAATTATCTTGAGAGCATTTAAATACAAGAGAATTATTTTCAAATTCTATTTCATCACCATTGGTTAAATTATGAGCAGATGAGGTTGTTACAGACAAAATTCCTGTATTTGAAGTATATGTTGTTCCTCTTCTCGGAGTAATTTTACTGTTTATTTGTGATCCTGTTTTTACAGTTATAGAATCTGGCAATGATCTAATAAATCTATGATCTGATGGTTTAAAAGTATGTGGTAAATTATTTACTATACCAGTGTTAGTTTCAAAAGTTTTTATCCCAACAACTCTTTCAACAAAAAATGATCTTTGAGGTGCAGGAAAGAGAGAACTTGTGATACCTGCAGTGGATGGGCATGAAAATACAATACCTGCCATTGTTATTTCCTGATCTTCACCTAGTCCATGTGGATCAAGTGTTGTAACTGTTGTCAAACCAGTGTTATTATCATATGTAACATTCTGTATGGTTGATATACCTGTTTGCACTCCAGAAATTACTATTGAATCTGATACAACAGCGGTTCTTTCTAAAACTAATCTTCCATCAATAAGAATGAGTGCATCATTTGGTGGTATTTCAACATCTTTAACAATTCTATTATTTCTCAAATTACCTGATGTGCTTGTTGCTACACTTTTTCTACGATGTGAAAAAGTAACAGTTGGGAAAGTCACACCTACTCCCACATTTGAAACTTGTGCATACAAAACAATCGCTGATGTACCAACATTTGCTTCAAATATTGTTTGTTCACCTGGTGCCACAGGAACTGCAATCGTTAAAAATTTATTTAGTGGTGCTACTGCCATTTATCTCAATGCTAATATTAATGGTGTTACTTCTGCTTGAATAGCTCTAGCAAAATCTCTTCCTCGAATTGTTGATGTTGTTTGATCAATTTGAATGCCTTCACCTATATCAAAGTTACCTTTTTGATCAGTAGAAGTAAATGGAATTTGTGCTCCATCAAGACTAACAACCTCATTTTCTTTAATAGGTATGGCACCCTGTAGAGGTGTCGCTCTATTTATATCTGTGCCCGTACCAACATATTCAAAGGAATGTGAACTCGTTAATATACGACTAATTCTCTGTAGAGAAAAAGGATCATTATCAAAAACTTCATATGGAATGAATTCGTTAAATGTAATTGTAGTTATTCCTGAACTTGTTGGCACAGTTGCTGATTCAATAGTAAAATATATTGGTTCCATAACAGCAGTTGCTAATCCAGTATTTCCCTCAATATCAACCACTATATTTTGAGAGGATAGATAATTTCTACCCTGTGCAACCACATTGATACTCTGAATTGTTCCTGCAGCACTTACATTTGCAGTTGCCTCAGCGATAATACCCTGCGGACCTTTAGGTGTCGTTGTTCCATCAACATCTCTTATGAGAATACTTGGAGGATCAACTGCACTGTAACCTGATACATCTGTGCCAGGTATGACTTTTACCTCAGATAATTTCTCAAGAGGTTTTGTTATTCTACCACTTCCTGTTGTATCGGGATAATTATCTAAATCAATTTGGAAAAATAATGCCTGTCCATCAAATGGTCTTCTAACAACTCCTGTGAATGGTGGAACTGGTGATCCAGTTGAATCATCCCTTACTTCTGCACACACAATTGTATCAGTGTCTGGAGTATTACTTGAAATTGTAAGACCAGCAGGATTAAAATTTGTTGCAATACCTGTGAATTGTGTTGAACCCAATCCAACTGCTACTAATCCAAAATTACCAAAGGATGAGTTAGAGTTCGTTAAATCGCATTGTGCACCACTTGATGCAAAAATTGCAATATCAGTATTAATAGTAAAAATTGAAACTAACTGTGCATAAGCATCATTTGTAAGAGAAACACCGATACCATTTTCATTATATTGAGTGAATGAGTCACAGACCATAGATTTCAAATCAGCACCGAATGTTGAGGCAGTAGCATTATCACCATCTATTTTCATACCAATACTACTTGTCATAAAGTTAGTGCAGTTTCTCACATATGGTGATCTCCATCTTCCACTTGGTCCTTCAGTTGCAGGACCAGGTTCTGTGTAACCAGTTATGGCACTATCAGATCCTGCAGGAGGTGGAAATGCCACACAAGCAGAACCTGTATGATCGACTCCTACATTAGTGCCACCAAAATTTAAATTTTCAATAAGACATCCTCTTCTCACATGAAAAATGTCTTTATTTGGATTACCTGCTTGAATAATAACTAATCTCAAATCTTCCCCAGTTACTGTGACATCAGTTCTTAAACCAATCGGATTATTCTCAATGTAAATACCAGGTCTTACCTTAATCGTATCAGTCTCTACAGCAATTGCAGCTGCTCCCCCAATTGTTGCCTTTGCATCACCCTCTAATAATCCACTATTTGTATCACACCCATTTTTTGATACCCATATAGTTCTTTTCGTTTGAACACCAGACGGTCTCCAAGAAACTCCAGTGCCAACTGATGATAGTCTATAATCAGTCTTACAAACACCTACGGCACTTGAAAATCCATTATCATCATTAATATCTATTAAAGGACCATCTAAATCAACAGTGCTGGTAAATGTAGAGAAACCAGTTGTTATCACATCATCTAAATCTGTATGTCCATCTACATCTAAATTTTGATCTACATTTAAATTTTGTATTAAGTTAACATCTCCACCTATATACACACTTGATCCAATACCAACACCACCTTTTACTATTAATGCACCAGTTTCTATATCAAAACTCTGCGATTCATTTTTTATACTTGTTATTCCAACAATATCAATCTTTCCTTGTATATCAGTATTACCGGTATTTGAAAATATCGTAAACTTAATATCTGATGTAGCATTTTGTATTTTAAAAGTTTTATTATCTGCCTTTAAAGCAACATCATTTAAAAACAAAGATTCACCATCTACATCCAATTTAGATTCTAAAGCTACATCACCCCCAACATATAATCTTTTTGCTATTCCAACACCACCAGATACAAGAAAAGGTGCATTAGTAATGCTTGTAGCATCAAGCGCATTATTAAAACGAACATTACCAGTATCTCCAACATCAAGATCTTGATTCAAAGTTGTATCACCATTAACATCTAATTTATTGTCAAAGTCAACATCTTCTTCTACATGAAGAGTTCCATTAACATCAAGATCTGCGCTTGGATTACTATTTTTTATTCCAACTTTAGTATCTCTGTAAATAGATGCAGATGCTCCTGTACCAGAATATCCCCACAAATCACTAGTAAATATAGTGGCAACACCGGTAGCACTGGTTGCATCTCTTGCTGTCGGTACTAAAGTATCAGTGCCAAGACCAAGACTATTATTCTGTATAAAGTTTAATATAGTGAATGATTGTCCAGCTCCAACTGCACCACCTTGTGCGGGTGTTGGCACAAATACCGACTCATCCATGAGGAATATACCCTCGGAGAAATTAGGTTCAATTGATACCCAAGTTATACCATTAGCATCTTTACTTAAGAAGTTGCCAGGAAGACCATCAAGATTCCTAGAGTCAAATATTTCGTTTTCGATTCTAACATTATAAATTGTATGAAGACTTTGTGTGGGTAGAGTTGTTCCAATTCCTATAGAATTACCACCACCTACATGAATACTACCATCAATATCAAGTTTTATTTTTGACCTATCAATTTTAATGGGATAATTTTGCCTATCTCCATTTCCATCTATATAAGTTCTTTCGCTTTTATTTCTTTGATCAATTGGAAGATGTGAATCATCTATAATATCTCGAACAGGAATAGTTGATCCGATTCCAACTCTTTCAAAAGATGTGGTTGTGACACCTGTAAAACTAACATATTTGCCTGTTATATTTAAGTGACCGTAAGATTCTTTAACAACATTTCCAAAATCATCAATTCTTGTGTTGATAGAGGGTATGAATGCAACACCAACGGGGTTATCCTCAACTATTGTGCCAAATACTCCTATCTTTCCTTCAGTCTCATCAGGAATAACTGGAAAGTCTACACCTGTGCCTACAGTTCCCTCATTGATAGCATTAACGGAAACAGATCCAAAATCAGAAACTTTAATTGTTTCTAATATACCAGCTCCACTATAAATTTGTCCAAAACCAATCACTGTTCCACTTTGAGCAGTTGTGATTCCAACAAAATCTGATTCACCTAAAACATCTAAATCTTGTCTTATTAATAAATTCTCAATGTCAAGATCACCCGTTATATCAAGTTTACCGGCATCTATTCTTGTAAAATTTCCAAGTAATAAATCACCTCTAAGGTCAATATCTTTAAGAAAGATTACATCTTCATTAAATTGAGCTTTATTACCTGTAACTGTGATATCTGACATTATACTGGAAAATTGAAACCTGTTGGAAGATTAATATTACTTGGTAAAGATTGAGTTGCTGATTGTAATTGGTCAGTGAATCCTCCCACGTCAATATTAGATAATTGACTTTGAATGTCGGATATCGGTAGATTTTCTGTTATGTTTGCTAAATCACCGATTCCAGACAACGCACCAACATCTGCGTTTGCTAAAAAATCCATTCCAACCTTGGTTGGTGCAAATACTTGTTGAATAAAACTTCCAGAAGTTTTCTCAATTAAATTACCTAGTAGTCCTCTCGCATCTATTTTATTTGCATTTAACAAAATTCTTGCCCCCGCATTAAGATTTATATTTCTTCCAGCTTTTAAATCTATATCAGAATCAGCTTGAACCTCAATACTACTACCTTTTATTCTGACTCTACCATTTTCATTGGCTGTAATTGTAATATCACCTTTCTTTGTGCTTATTTGAATATCAACTTCACCAGCTTGTCGATTCAGTCCACCTATGATTTCAATTTTACCATCATTATGAATATGATAAGTTCCCCCCTCACTTAAAGCACATAATTGTTGTTCTTTATTATCAGTGACTGCATAAAGCATATAAACCACAGAACCTCCATCACCCATTTGCGGATTTGCAGTATCAATTCTAAATTTTGGTCCAAAAGAATATACTTGTCTTCCTTCCCAGTTTTCATTAGGTCTAGTCATTAATATCCTCCATATCCACCACCACCTGAAGGTGGTGTACTTGGTGGTGTACTTGGTGGTGGTGTACTTGGTGGTGGTGTGCTTGGTGATGGTATGCTTGGTGTTTCACTCGGTGTTGTTGGAACATTAGTTGTTGGTGTAATATTTGGTGTGGATACTGCAGAATCATTAATCATTGTAGAGGTTGATATTCCTGAAGATATTCTTTGTCTTAAACTTTCAGCAGGTGTATCATAAATTACATCATGTGGTGTATCTACATGAACTGCACCAACCATTTTAACTCCTCTTTTAGGATGAAGATGAAATGGTCCTGAATAAGGTTTTCCATTTACATATCCGACTATGAAATTAGTTTCAGGTCCGACACAATCAATTACTTGAATAATATCACCTTGAGGATCAATAGATAATTCTTTAATTATTGGTTTAATTAATGCACCACTACCTGTTAATGATTCTATTATTATGTTTGGTTTATTTGTAATCGCAATATTATTTATCGGTTGAGCTGAGATAATTCTACCATTACCTATAGTAACATTATATTCTAATCCGTTACTATCGGTTATAGTTGCGTCTTCATACCCTGATCCTGAATTCACCACGATAGTATCAACAACACCAACTGGTGTGCTATCTGATGATATAACATCTGATGCATCATTTCCAATGGGATAATTTTCACCCTCAGAAATAATATCCACTGATATAATTTGTCCGAATGTTGGTGAATTAGAATCTGAATCAATGTTTGCTCTTGCGATAGCACCATATCCCAATTGACAAGGATCACTAATACTTACTAGAGGAGGTTTTACAAGATATCCAGATCCTGGATCTGTAATCTCAACACCAATGATACTTGCAGTCCTGCTTACATCAGCAGTAACTTGTGATAAATCAGGTGTATTTTCAACAAATTCTCCTAATATAAGTTTACCTAATCCACCCTCACCATCACCACCAAAAAATGTTATGCTTGGAGAATCACAAAATGAAGGTTCAGCACATGTAGGATTTGGAAATGATGGAGTTCCAGATGAAACTGAGTTAAATGACTGTGTAATATTACTTACTGTATTCAATAAATTTGGCACAGGAAATGACCCAGATCCCACTTTTTGTTTTTTAACTTTACCAACGCATTTTGATTTATTTTGATTACAATCAAATAAACCACCAATGGAGGTAAACATATCTGCAGAACTTAATAGGGAGTCCTGCACTTTAAAAGTTCCCGGTAAAATACTACTTAATCCACTTAAAGATTCGGATAAGTCAGATGAAATTTGATTTGATATTTCATTTAATAAACTACCTGTAAATTGTTCTGCAACACAATCTCCAGCTACCATCGAATCAGCTAAAAACTTTCCTAACAAACCTTGTATTGTAGAGGATAACCCTGATTGAATTTTACCAGGTAAACAATCTAAACCAGATTGTAATTTTTTTATAGGACCTATCATTGCTTTTTGTGCTGCGATTGCAGCTAATTCAGATCCTGTTGCAGCTAAAACTGACGAATATAATGATTGTAATCCTGTTGATAATCCTGGTATCATATTTGTATATAATTTACCCATCATGTTGTTCACCAACCCATTAGATATTGTTTCTAAACTTTGAGTGGCGGATGCAATATCAGTGAATAAATTTGTCGTTGATGAGATATTTGAAGATAAATTTGTAAGCACACTTGATATGTTATTAAAAATACTGTCATCACATGTGTCTGCTACAACCTCCTCAGATCCAAAAGCTTTAGATGCACTTATTTCATCACCAGTTGGTTTTCTTAAAACTGGTGATTTTAAAGCATTACTATTTGATTCATTTGCCTCACCTTTGTCTAATGTTCCATCACCCGTGGGTACATTTTTTGTCCATCCAGTCGATGGAGCAAATCCATCTTCAGGGTCTGGTGCATCTTGCGATACATCATTAGTTCTTCCAAGTGCTCCCATAATAACAGGCACTTGTGCGTTATTTCCATCAATAAAAAATCCTACAACTGAATCACCCGGACGATATTTAACAGTTTGACCTTGACCTGCAGCACCAGTTCCTGCTGTTGCAGGGAGAAGAGCAATTGCCCATGGTAAATCAGCATCCTTTAACTCACTTTTACCACGGGGATGATATCCAATGATTCTAACTTTAAATCTATTTCCCCACCCCTCACCAGATACTTGTTTCCCCTGTGCCTCAATTGGTGCAATTTTACCTATCCACCAAGTAAATCCATCTTGACCTATAAAATTAGTTTTGAAAAATGAATCTTGTAACATATTATCTCCCGAAAGTATCTCTAGCTAATGTCATTGATGAAACAGATTTTTCTGGATCAAAATGATGAACAATTGATTGTATTAAGTATTTACCACTTATCTCTTCATCTTTAACATTTTTTTCTTTCAAAGAATTTTTAAAAAATACACAATCAATCACATCACCTGCATCTAAATCTGTATTGCACGGAACAGAGATTTCTACCTTTTGAGTTGTTAAAATATTATATCCACTAACAGACTGAGAGAGGTATTTTTTAGGATCAGCATTCTCTTCTTTTGATACATTAGGTTCAATCGTTCCTACATCTAATACTTGAGTAAATGTTCTTGATGGTTGTGTAACTATATCCTCAGGCAGAATATCTTCAATTTTTTTACCACCAAGTGTTGTTTTGCTTTTTGATTTAAAAACTTGACCTGTTACTGAAAAATCATTTGGATTAAAAAAGAATCTACTGCTTGAGTATGCTCCTAATCTCAATTTGCGAATTATATCTTGATTTTTATCTATTTTATAATTAAGCATCTTCAAATCTAAGGATGGTAAATCTGGTGTTGGTTTAAATGTTGAAGTATTGTATTGAACTTGAGAGTAAACAAATTTAGACTTTGGTTTTTGATTTATTAAATTAATTATTGATTTGAATTTAAATCCACTTTTTGTTTGAAAGAAAACAAATCCAGATGAACTATTATTTTGTGATTCTTCAGGAACTGCTTTTGTTGCCAACCATGTTAGTGTTTTAAATGGTTTCTTTAAATTACCTATAAAAGAATATTTGTTTTGTGTAGGATCTATATCAATTTTGTTTTTACTTATACCTAAAATCTCTGTTAGAATAGATGTAACTGATTGTTTTATTGTTCCAATATATTTTTTTGATACACTTGAAATTTCATTTGTTATTGCTTCTCTGGAGGACAAAGTGAGTAAAAAAGACTCTCTCTGTGAACTTGATATAACATCAGATATACTTGTCACAAATAAATCCATATCTAAACCAGATCTATTTTTAACTTGTTCAATAATTTTTATTCTTACTTTTTCACCACCTCGTAATGGTAAACCATTATAGACCCCTTGATCATTTATCACATTTCCTGTGAGTGAAACTCTCATTTTAGCTGTTACAACAGGAGATAATATATTTTGAAAAAACTCAAATGACACAACACCAAGTCTTAGATCAACAGTGTTATTACCATCATTAGACGTTATTTCAATAACTTTATATGATGCTGGATCCTTTGCTGCCATTATAAATCTCCTAATTTAGTAAGTAAAAGGTCATTAACTTGTTGTGATTTTTCCTTCACAACTATCACTTTTTCAGATGATTGAGGTTGCATCATGTTATTATTTTTATTGTTGCTTTCATTATTTGAATTAATCACAACAGTTCTCCTTTTTCGTTTTCCAAATTGATTTATATTGTTTATAGTTGTCATATTTTTATTATTTACTACTGATTTATCTATTTCTATTGTCTTACTTATCTTATTTACTGATAAATTTCCCCCTCTTGGATCAGATTGTTGCAATGAACTTGCATCAGGAGTGTTATCTTTAAAATTTTCTAAACTTATATTTAATCCACCTTCTTCATTTAAAAGATTAGTATCTGTTGATTCAAAACTTTCTTGTATAGGTCTAGTTGTTGTTGCAGTAACTTCATTTCTTCCCGATAGTCTATCTTCGTATGCGAATTTTTTGATTTCTAATTTGGATTCTGCAAACTCTAATCGTCTCGCATTTGCTTCAGTTCTTTTTTCATCAAATGCTGCTTGTCGTTTTGATACTTCAGATTGTGCTGCTTCGTATCCACTTTTTAATTCTTCAAGTGTTTGATCTCTTTTTTCTTCTTTTTTTTCTTCCTTTTCATCTTCTTTTTCTTCCTTTACATTTTCAGGATCAAAATTTTCTAGATCTTTTTCAGTTTCACTTAGTGATGTATCTATTTCATCTTGTAATTCTTTTTTTGATGACTTTAAGTTTGTGGATGCTATATCTTCATCAAGTTTTTTAAATGGTTGAAACAAATTACTAAAAAATTTTTTTATATTAGGTATTATATTTTTAAGAAATTCTACGAATCCTTTTATTTTTTCAATAATATTTTCGATTGCTTTTATAAATTTTGGTATATTAACAGCTAACCAACCTAAAAATAATTGTTTTATTGCCGACATAATATTAGATCCAAATTTTTTAGGATTAATTTTTTTATTTTTTTTCGGTATTGTAGGATTATCTTTCTTCTCTAAATTTTGTTCTTTTTGATTTCTTTTTTGTTTTTCTAATCTTTTCTTTTCAAAAATAGATCTAATCTTACTTGTACCTTTTTTTATAGTTTTAGATTTTTGTATTGATTTTTTGACACCACTAATTATATTTCCAGATTTTGAAAACATTGACTTGCCTATTTTAATTACCGACTCCTTCATGCTAAGTTAAACTCCGATTGGGTTCCCACAAGGTACATATTAGAATTATCTTCTGATGCAAAATTGATTATATCCTCTTCAATTTCACCATAATCAGGTGAACCCATTGTCTGACTTTCACCTACGTTTTGATTTTGTGATCCATCAATCACCACCACTTCATCTTCAGGTGCTCCATAATCATATATTTTCTCATTTTTTTGATTTACTTTAGTTGCATTTGTTGTAATTTTAGAATCTATTTTTGAAGTTTCTTCACCTTCACCAGTGGTGGATTTTTTAACATCTCTTGCTATATTTGCCACATCAGCTGCAGTTGATATTGCTGTGCCAACACCAGGCACAGTTGATGCAACACCTGAAATTAGTTCAAGACCTGCTCCGAGTAAATCACCTTTTCTTGCTCTGTCAATCGCAAATGCAGTTCCTAAAACTAAACCAACAAGTGGTATTTTTTTCGCAAGTAATTTACCAGTTCCCTTTTTAACAGCACCTTTTGCTACATTTTTACTTCCACTTTTAAGTAATGTTTTACCAAGATTTTTTCCTTTTCCTGCTACGTTTTTTGCTATATTAAGTCCCTTACCTCCTATATTTTTTGCTATGTTAAGTCCTTTTCCCCCTATATTTTTTGCTACATTAAGTCCTTTTCCTCCTACACCTTTTACTACATTAAGTCCTTTTCCAACTATGTTTTTACCAAGATTTTTTATTCCTTTACCCAAATTTTTCAACGCACCTGTTGTGGCTTTAGCAAATTTTCCACCTATCTTACCAAATTTTTTAATCATGAAACGAGTGAATGATTTACCAATTCCTTTTTTATAGATTTTTAATAATTTAAATAAACCTCCCTTCGCTATGAACATTAATCCACCAACTGCTGCAAGTCCAAGAGCAACATTTTTTGCTATGCTCCTCAACTTCTCCATATTACCTTCTTGAAAGGCTCTAAACGCTTGTATTCCTTTATCAGTCAACCATCCAACAAATAAAGTTGTAAAGGCACCTTTTAATTTTTCTAAAAATCCTTTTACTTTTTTAAACCTTTCGACTTGAGGTTTTTCCTCTTCAACTTGTTTTTCTGGTTCATCCCCTGCTTCCAGTAATAATTCTTTTTTAGCTAGTTTTCTCTTTTCATCTAATTCAATTTTTTCTTTCAGTTCTTCTAAAGTTTTTTTCCTATCTGATTTCTCCTCATCAACAATAAATTTTTGAATTTTTTCAATACTTTTTGATACATCATGTATATATTTTTCAATTACACGAACTCTTTTTGAAATACTATCAGGACTATCATCAACTGCATTTTCTACATCATTAGGATTATATTTAACAATCGGTGCAAATCTTGACAATTCATTACGTCCCATGAATTTATTAAAATTCACTTGTCTACTTTTAAATGCAATATTAGGATCTGGAGTTCCTCCCCTTGCTTTTATTAATGCGTTTTTATATTCCGGATCCGTTCTTGCTCTAGCTGCATCAACTGGAGCTTTAGGATCAAATGGTTTTTGTGGTTTTTTAGTTATTCTAGCCACTTTGTTGTTGACGTTTTAAATTTTCCTCTTCAATATACTGTTGTAATAATGAAATATAAATTTCCTTTTCCCAAGGAATCATATTTTCAAGTTCAGTTATTGAGTATTTATGATGTTGCATCAAGGCAAAATTCAACTTATAGTATGACTCAAGACTTGTATGAGCCATACCTACTCGAAAAAATCTGATAATCCCTCTAAGATTATTTTATTTTTCACATTTGTTTTTGGATTTAATACCTCAACAGTGTATGACAATTTAGGCATAGAGTCAAAGAAATACTCAACCTCTTTAAATTGTTTTGAATTAAGTTGTTCTATAAATTCTGTAAGTTCTTTTTTTGAACAATCAGACGCAGACCATGATTCTTCTTCATTATACACTTGATCAATACATGATGTGATTAAATCAAATGATTCCTTTAATCCCACCTCATTTGGATTAAAGTTTGAATTAATAAATTGTGAGAGAGATGGATACTTCATTCTCATTTTTAAATTATCATCCAGTATAATATCCTTTGTGTGTTTAGAGTCTTTAACGATTTGTATGTCATCAAGAGGAATATTTACAGCAACTTTAGTTTTATTATCATCTGGACAAGTAACTAATACTTCTACCTCTTCACCAACTGATTTTCCTCTTATATTTAAGAACAAATACTCCATATCAAAGGTTGATAGATGATCTACTTTTACACCTCTTGTTAAGATACAACCACTAATTACATCCTTAATCGCATTGGTGATTTGTTTTATATCCTCAGACTCTAGTGCAATAATAAGTATTTTTTCTTCTTTTACAAGAAATGGTCTGTATCTTATCTTTTTTCCAGTTGACGGAAGAACCAATTCATAGGTCGGTGTTTTTATTTTGGGTAATGGCATAATAATATCAAATGTATTTTATTTATGTGAGTAATCGAAGTAAAGATGAAGTGAAATTTTCACTGTTTCCAAACTGTCTACTTAAACTTGTAGATTTTCCACAAATGTATCTTGTATACGCAAACTCCACACTCATCTTTAAAGTATCAGATGATCCATATTGAACAGGAACAGATGACATGTTTCTAGGGAACATCTCATAAAATGTGTACTCTATTGAGTCCTTATAATCACGATCAAACTTAACTAATTTTATTTTATCACATTTATATCCATTTGCTGGATCTTTGGGATATCTCATTCGATAATAATATCCATCTTGATCCTTTGAAACACCTGAGTTCTCTGAACCATTTGAAACATAGTCCATCCAATGTTCCATAAACTTCAGCATTTTATACTGTTTATCAACATAAAAATCAAGATTAATTGTTGTAAATATTCTACTATGAACCATGGGTTCAATCACACCCATGAAATTACCTCTGGTCTCTGTAGTTGCTAATTGACTTCCGGGTAAAGAAGCATTACTACACAATAAACCTGCGTTTCTCAATACAAAAGCACGATCAACATTCTTACTACTCAAAAATCTTCTTAATCCCTCTGACAATCCATCAAAAGATAGTTCGTAGTGAGATGTTTGTGCAGTATTTGCAACTATTCCAATATAATCAGTTATTTTTCTCTTTGTTATCATTAAACTAAATAGTTTGTATATTTATATTTATGTATGTCATATAAGGGTAAATATCAACCTTCATATCCAAAAAAGTATAAAGGTGATCACACAAATATCATTTATAGATCTTTGTGGGAAAGAAAATTTATGGTTTATTGTGACACAAATTCAAATATTTTAGAATGGGGTAGTGAGGAGATAGCATTACCATATAGATCACCACTTGATAATAAAGTGCATCGATACTTTCCAGATTTCTATATAAAAGTAAGAGAAAGTAATAACAAAATTAAAAAATATATTATTGAAGTTAAACCAGCAAAACAAACTATAGAACCCAAAGTCAAAAAAAGAAAAACAAAAGGTTATATCTATGAAGTGCGTGAATATGTAAAAAATCAAGCAAAATGGAAGGCAGCAAAGGAATTTTGTAAAGATAGATTATGGGAATTTAAAATAATAACAGAAAAAGAACTAGGAATAAAATGAATAGTTTTCCAACCGATGATAATAGCAATCGTATAAGAGGTGTTGTTGGTAGTATTATCGGCACAGAGGATGCAGATGATTTGATGGTAAATTTAATGGAGGCAGTCACAGATTCTAGCACTCCAGTTCCAGATATTGGTAAGTATTATATATTTGTATATAATCCGAAGACTCCAAATATAAGATACGATCAAAATCCTCTTGTTGCAGTCACTGATATTTTCCAATGGGGATTTCGTGGTATCAACCTACACATGGGTGGATATCGTCAATACACATGGACAGAGGTTGCAGGAAACCTTTATGAAATCTATCCAGATGAGTTAGCAGACGTAAGAGAAATACCTTTTGGCAAATTCTTACTAAATAGTTAAAAAATTAGGTCGATAATGTATAATCTTAATTGGCAAGATCAAAAACAATTTAGCAAAAAAGAAATAAATAAAAGTTTTGGTGGTTCTGCAGCAACTGGTAAATTATTTAAAACAAACCCTTTTGGTGGTAAGACATATGCTGAAAGTATAAATGTCTTAGGTAGTGCAGGATCTAATAGTTCAGGATCTGCTGGTAAAAAATCAAGTGTTAGAAAACCTTCTCAAACACTAAGATATCCAAACGCACAAATTACAGATAATACAGACTACTTAGAAATAAAGGTTGTAGAATACGTTCCCACTGGAAATCCAAGTAATTTTGATTTTAGTCAAGACCTTATACCGAATAAGGAAAGTAGAGCACAGTATGGATCATCTAATAGTGTTTTTAATGTAAAAAGAAGTTCTGATAATTATAGTTCTAATAGAGAGAAAACATTAGGCACCGTTTTATTACCAATTCCTCAAAGTGTTATGGATAATAGAGGAGTTGCCTGGGGAGAGAGAGAATTAAATGGTTTCGCAGCTGCAGGTATAGCTGCAGGTATGGCAGGTATACAATCTGATGGTGTTGTTGGGGGTGCTGATAAATTATTGAAAGGAGGATCAAACGCTGTATCTCAATTATTCAAAGAGGGAGGAGTTTCACAGGATGCTGCCTCTTCATTTTTTGCAGGTAAGGCAGCTAATATCCTTGGGGCTAATGTAAATCCACAAGAGATAGTAACCAGAACTACAGGTCAAGTATTAAATCAGAATTTAGAACTATTGTTTAAAGGTGTTGAATTAAGACAATTTAATTTTGAATTTACTTTAACACCAAGAGATGTTACTGAATCTAATACTATCAAACAGATAATAAGACTTTTCAAACAAAATATGAGTGGAAAGAAAAATGGTGCGAATAATGCTGGTGGTTTATTTTTGAGCAGTCCAAATATATTTAAATTATGCTATAAAACTGGTGGCAAAAAACATGCATATTTAAATTCATTCTTTCCAATGGCAATGAAAAAAATAGAAGTGAACTATACTAATGCAGGTACTTATGCAACTTATGAAGATACAACTCCTGTCAATATGAAAATGACTATATCTTTACAAGAAATAAATCCAATATACAATGAAGATTATGATACTGGAGACGGAGCAATAGGAGTTGGATACTAATGGGTTATTTTTCAGAACTACCAAATTTACAATATCAATCACCATTTTCTGATAGATTATCAGACTCATCATACGTATTTGCAAAAAATATTTTTCGTAGAATGAAAGTCCGTGATGATTTACAAAATGTATTTACTATTTTTAATAAGTATCAAATAATAGATGGAATAAGACCTGATAATGTTGCGGAAGAATTGTACGGAGAATCTGAATACGATTATGTTGTTCTCTTGACTGCAAACATCACAAATATAAGAGATCAATGGCCAATCACAAGCAGAGAACTTTATGAATATACAGTTCAAAAATATGGTTTAGAAAAGATAAATGATGTTCATCATCATATCACAAGAGAAATAAAAGATTCAAATGGTAAATTAATTCTACCTGCAGGTAAAATTGTGGACTCAAATTTTACAGTAAGTTACTTTGATTCAACACCAACCACCACTTCAACCAAAGAAACTGTAAGAGGTATCACTAATTATGAACATGAGGTTGATGAAAATGAGAAGAAGAGGACAATATATGTTCTTAAACCAATTTACTTAGGTCAATTTTTAGATGACATGAAAAATGAGATGATCTATAAAGAATCATCTCAATTTGTAAATCAAAGATTAATTAAAACAGAAAATACAAGAGTAACTATACCTTAATTATTCCTCTGCGAGTTTTTGAAAGTAAGATAAAGCATCATCATCATCTTCAAGAGAATCATTTGCTTTAGCAGTTGTTGTTGCTACCAATTCTTCTGCTTCACCACGATCATTATCTTCTTCTTCGAAACTTGCAACTTCTGAACGAGCAGTAGTGTTACCAAGAACGTAATTAAGTCTAGTTTTTAAATCTTCATAAGATTTAAATTGATCAGCAGCAACAAACTCAGCAAGTGAAAATTGTTTTTTCCAAAGTGCTTCCAGTGCATCGTCATCATCAAGTAATGGTGATTGAGTAGTAAATTCAGAACTGTCATAGTTTCTGTAACCTGCTACGTTCTTTGCTTTCAACTTGAAGTTAGCACCTTGCCAAAAATCAAATGGATCAATTGCTTCCTCATCTTCGAACTCAGGTTGCAT